>OLOU01000128.1_pt1 | contig 70612 bp, 60 predicted proteins | sample 1672101 | NCBI WGS metagenome assembly OLOU01 (sample SAMEA3136645, study PRJEB25190) | human gut metagenome | biome: human gut; feature: human-associated habitat; material: faeces | place: Austria | collected 2013
GTTGGTACTCTTGAGAGTATGGCCCGGTGGCTCAGTTGGTTAGAGCGCCGCCCTGTCACGGCGGAGGTCGTGGGTTCGAGTCCCATCTGGGTCGTTTCGGCAGACCATGTCTGCTGGATGAAATACTTATTATGCTGGTGTGGCGGAACTGGCAGACGCCCAGGACTTAAAATCCTGTGGGTGGTGACACCCGTACCGGTTCGATTCCGGTTACCAGCATTCAAAAAAGAGAATTACCAATTATGGTAGTTCTCTTTTTTTTCGGAAAAGCATACAATAGATGAGAATGAGGAATATTGGAGAGAGGACGGATATGTCAATTTATCTTGTCAAAGAAGAAGATACGATTGATAAAATAGCAGGTTTGTATGATGTTTCAGTAGAAGAAATAGCCTACATCAATCAGATTCCGTATCCGTATCGTTTGGCGGTTGGAGAAGCACTTCTGATTCCGGATGGTGTGTCTTCTGGAGTAAAAATGACGGCGTCGGCAAATGGCTATGCCTATCCGTATATCAGTCCATGGGTATTGCGCCAGACACTTCCCTATATGAGCGGACTGCTCGTATTTTCTTATGGTTTTACGGAGGAGGGAGAATTGATTCAACCGGTGCCATCCGATGATACGATGCGCCGGATGGCGGAGGAATACGGGAGAAATGCATATTTGACTTTGACGCCGCTTGGTCCGGATGGAAAATTCAGTAACAGCCGAATTCATGCGGTACTTACGAGCGAAGAGAGCACGGAGCGGCTGCTAAGCGAACTGCAAAGAGAAGTCAGGGAGAAGAATTTCCGTGGTGTCGATGTTGATTTTGAGTATATTTTGAAAGAAGATAGGGATTTATTCACGGCGTTTGTAAGAGAACTGCGGGTTCGTATGAATGAAGAAGGGTATCTCGTGAGTGTGGCGTTAGCACCAAAAACATCGGCAGAGCAGCCGGGACTTTTATATGAGGGAAAAGATTATGGAGGACTTGGTGAGGCGGCAAATCAGGTGCTTCTTATGACATATGAGTGGGGGTATCGTTATGGTCCGCCAATGGCTGTTGCACCGCTTAATAAGGTAAGGCAGGTTGTGGAGTATGCACTGACAGAAATTCCATCGGAAAAAATATTATTGGGGGTGCCAAATTACGGATATGACTGGATTCTTCCTTTTATGAGAGGTGAGAGTCAGGCAGTCACGATTGGACATGTGGAAGCGGTGCAGATTGCAATTAGTAACAGTGCTGTAATCGAATTTGATGGGACGGCGCAGTCTCCGTATTTTACCTATGAAAGAGACAATGTACGGCATGAAGTATGGTTTGAGGATGTGAGAAGTTTATCTGCAAAATATAGTTTGATTAAGGAATACAACCTGCGTGGCATGGCGGTATGGCAGATTATGCGTTTATTTCGGGCAATGTGGATATTGTTTGATGATTTTTTTGAAAAAAGAGAATAAAAATGCAACTTTTCTGTCATGGAAATCGTTTTATTATTAGAATGAAAAACAAAGGAGGAATGGCTATGAGTAAAAAAATAATTGGTTCGGTGATGACAGGTGCTTTGGCGTTATCGCTGATTACTCCGGCAGTACCGGCAGCCCCTGTGGATGCAGCCGGTAAGGTGACTTACAAAGTAAAAGGAACAACACTTACGATAAGCGGAAAAGGTGAGATGCCAAAGAGCATGGTGTTTGGCAAGAAGTCAAAAACGAAAAATATTAAGAAGGTTGTGATAAAAAAAGGTGTCACTACCATTTCTAAGAATGCCTTTAAAAATTGTAAAAAGTTAAAAAAGGTACAATTGCCATCGACATTGAAAAAGATTTCCGGGTATGCCTTTTACAATACAGCGCTTACAAATGTCACAATTCCAAACAGCGTTAAGTATATTGGAAATTATTCTTTTTATAAATGTAAAAAATTGAAGAAGGTATCAACACCGGCTGATTTATATGCTTATAACCGGGTGGATGAGAAAGGTGTGATCAATGATACGCCATTAGAGCAGCTGACGTTTACATCTGCCATTAAATCACTGAATGATATCAGTTTGAACCAGTTTGATACGAGGGCTTATGTGGTAAATAAGAACGATAAGAATTTTAGCTCATATAAAGGTGCTATTTATAACAAAAAAGGTGACACTTTGATGTACCTTGCTCTTTATGCGAAGCAGGCGGAGGTAAAGCCTTCCTGCGAGAGTATTTTGACGAGTGCATTTACGAATGATTTAGGGGATGACAACTATGTACCGGTAAAAGAATTGAAAGAGTTTACAATTCCTGCCGGTGTAAAAAATATTGTGGAAGATGGCGAGCCTTTACCGGCGGGTATTCAATATAGTGTTTTGTCAAAGGATTTGACGAAGGAGAGCGTTGCCGTCTTATTTGGCACGATAGGAGAAAAAGAGGCAATGCGTCAGATGCCTGAGCGGATTTCCTTTGCCGGTGACTATGTGGTTATTGATAAAACATATCTTGCCAAATTTGCCGACAAAGCAGATGCTAAGAAAAAGGCAGAAGAGGAAACGCTTCAAATTCCGGAAGGCATTGAAACAATTCCGGATGAAATGTTCCGTGATTTTAATATGAAGGAAGTTAAGCTGCCTTCGACCATAAAGACAATAGGTGCAAATGCATTTTATAATTGCAAAAAACTTATGAAAATTAATTTTCCGGCTTCGTTAAAGGAAATTGGTAAAGATGCATTTTACTGGACAGAAATTGGTGACTGCATTTCAAAAGAGTGGCAGGCAAAAAAAGATACATTTTATACTTCTTTCACGGAATATGAGAAAAAGCAGAAAGAGGAGCAGGCAAAACGCAGGAATGCGAAATCAATTGATTGTACCGGCGAGGCATTTGATGCGGTGAGTGGCGCTTATTCATATGACTCATCGATGCAGAATCAGTTTATTACCTTAACAATGAAAGAGTCCGGCATCTTTTACTACTATGCCAGTGAAGAAGCAAAACTTTATGATGCAGACAAAAAAGAAGTAAACAACTGTAAACAGGTGAAAAAGGGAGATGTTCTTTATCTGAAAACACCGGAAAAAATAACCGGCACTTTTAAGATTTATAATGCAATTATCTGCCCGGAATTGACGGCGTTAAAACTTGGTGAGGATATCAACGAAAATTATTTCATGGCAAATGGAACAGCACGGTATCTGCCATTTACAAAGAAAACAAATGGCGGTGTGATTGTTCGAATTGTTGATTTGAATCTTGTTACCGCGCCGGACATGAAAATTGAAGTTCAAAAGAAAAACGGTGCGAAATGGACTTCCGTTTCCAAACAGATTTCGGTGAAGAAGGGTAAGAAGTTTGATTTGTACACGCATATGAATGGTACGACGGCAAAGGATATCCGGTTTGCCTTAAAGAAAGGTGAGTACCGGTTAAAGATTATGGCAAAAGCCGGATGTGTGAGCCAGATTGCGGCATATGAATCGGATTATCAGCATTTGGCAAAGGATTCATATGGAAAGACAAAAAAGAAAGCGGTAAATCTTTATAAGACCGATTTTGATCTTGAGTCAAATGATATGTATTACCGTTTTGGATATTATTTCAATGAGGACAAAGCAAATACAAGATGGTATCGTTTTGTGAAGATGAATAAAAAGCAGGGAGCACTTACGATTTATAATAATATGCTTTCGTCCGGTGGTTTCACGGCATCAATTTACAAGAAAGGAACGAAAAAGGCAGTGAAAACATATCGCTTTGATAGTAAGCATATGAAAGATACCAGCTCAGATACGAAGATTGTGAAATATAAGTTAAAAACAAAAGGAACGTATTATATTAAGATTTCACGTAATAGTAAGAAAGTGACCGGCCAGTACGGTGTTTGCTTTAATTATGCAAAATAGTTGGATTTAACAAAAAAGAACCACTCTGCAAATTACAGGGTGGTTCTTTTTGTTATGTTTTATTTTTCGCTATTTCGATATTCAACCGGTGTCATATCATAAAGTTTTTTGAATGTCCGGCTAAAATGTTCCACACTTGGGTAGCCGACTGCCGCGGCAATATTTTCTACGGTCATATTTCCGTTTTTCAAAAGCGTTCTTGCTTTCTTCATCCGGATATTTGTGACCTGCTCGCCAAATGTCTTGCCGGATTTTTCATGGATGAATTTACTTAAATACGGCACGCTCAAGTGGAACTGTTCTGCCATGTCTTCAAGTGTTACGGTCTGGTAATTTGCCTGCATGAAATTAATCATGCCAACCAGCCGCTCATCTCTCAAATTATCGTTTTTTTTTATGTCCGGCAGTTTGTTTACGCAGACACACAATGCGTGAATCGAAGCCGAAATAATATCTTCGTCAATGCCGACGCCCCAGAATACATTGCCCTGGCAGGTGATGCTTACATAGGCAATTGCCTTAGAAGAGGAGCCCTGAGTCAAAGCATGTTCTTCGTAGGTGGACAACTGGTAACTGATGCCAAAGAACTGCTTGATGGTGTTACTTACGGCATCTAAACGTCCGTTTCCGTTTGCATCCACAATAGTAGATTTGTCACCGCAGGTAATCGTTGCTTCTGCCATGATGCCATCCACCTGTTTGAAGTGGCATTCGGAAATCTGGAAGTAAGGTGTCGGGTTAATGTAATTGTCTTCGAAAATTTCATAAACCCACTGTGGAGACAGTTCTTTATGCTCTTCGTCGGAAACGTGTTTCATCAGATAGCCAACTTCTTCCCGCATCGCATCCGGCATAGAAATACCGAAGTTCTGTTTCAGAATATAGTTGACACCGCCCTTGCCTGACTGGCTGTTGATTCGGATTACGTCGCCGTCATAGGTACGTCCGACATCTTTAGGGTCAACCGGCAGATAAGGAACGCTCCAGATTTTTAAGTTTTTATCTTCACGCCACTGCATACCTTTGGCAATTGCATCCTGATGGGAACCGGAGAATGCGGTAAATACCAAATCACCGGCATATGGCTGACGCTCATAAACATGCATTCTTGTAAATTTCTCATAATTTGCACGGATTTTTGGCATGTTGGAAAAATCCAGTTTCGGGTCAACACCGTGTGTAAACATATTCATTGCCAAAGTAACAATGTCAACGTTACCGGTACGCTCACCGTTTCCAAACAGAGTACCTTCGATACGCTCGGCTCCTGCTAAAATACCAAGTTCTGCGGTTGCTACGCCACAGCCACGGTCGTTGTGCGGATGCAGACACAGGGTAACTGCATCACGGTATTTCAAATGTTTGTTGATGTATTCTACCTGAGTGGCAAATACATGAGGCATTGCATTCTCAACGGTAGCAGGGATGTTAATGATTGCTTTGTTTTCTTTCTTTGGCTGCCATACATCCAAAACAGCATTGCACACATCAACGGCATAATCCACTTCCGTTCCCGGAAAACTTTCCGGACTGTACTGGAAAGAGAAGTTTCCTTCGGTTTCGTCTGCCAATTTTTTCAAAAGCACCGCACCGTCAACGGCAATCTGTTTAATCTGCTCCTTGGATTTTTTAAATACCTGTTCACGTTGTGCAACCGATGTGGAGTTGTACAGATGAATAACTGCGTGAGGAGCACCTTTTACAGCCTCAAATGTTTTTTTGATAATGTGCTCTCTTGCCTGAGTCAGAACCTGAACGGTAACATCATCAGGAATCATATTTTTCTCAATCAAAGCACGCATAAATTCGTATTCAGTTTCCGATGCAGCCGGGAAACCAACTTCGATTTCCTTGAATCCAATATCTACTAACATCTGGAAAAACTGTAATTTTTCGTCTAAACTCATTGGTTCAATCAACGCCTGGTTACCATCACGCAAATCGACGGAACACCAAATCGGCGGCTTTGTGATGGAATCTTTTTTTACCCAGTCATAGGTACATTCCGGTGGCATAAAATAGGCTTTTTCATATTTGTCAAAATTTTTCATGTTCAAATCCTCCATTTCTTTTCCTAATTAAAATACTGTTTTGCTGCAGGGGATTGGATGATTTGTGGTATAAATAAAAAAACTTCCGTGCCCCACAACCAATGTGGTTGTAGAGACGAAAGAGATAATCCTTCGCGGTACCACTCTACTTCATGTCCGATGGACATGCCCTCATCAGCACTAACATGCCTTTCCCTCATAACGGTGGGTGACCGGTACATTCTACTAAAGGTTCAAATGTACAGCTCGGAGGCGAGTTCACAACCATTCTTCTACTGCCTTTCACCAGCCGGCAGCTCTCTGAAAGAATAAAAGGAAGTTACTATTCCTCGTCATTGCCTTTTGCTATATGATATGTTATCATACTTTTAGTAAAAAGGAAATGATTAAATTTAATCATTTATATTGATTATTTTTAATCTACGGTGATAGCGTGCCGAAAGCTAGTTTTTATTCCTTCCTAAAACCGGGATTGGAGCTTCAATCATAAAGATAAAAAAATAAAAAAAGTGCTTGACTTTTTATGACGACTGCGCTATTATAATACTTGCGTTGTACGTGTAGCTCAGCTGGATAGAGCACTTGGCTACGGACCAAGGTGTCGGGGGTTCGAATCCTCTCACGCACGTTATATAGTATAGAAAGAGCAGGTTGTAATACCTGCTCTTTCTATACTACAAATCGTCCGCGGACGATTCGAACCCCAGGGTTCGTTCTACACTTCGTTGCGGTCGGCGCTAAGCGGAAGTCCACCGGACTTCCAGCGCCCTCTCACGCACGTTATATAATATAGAAAGAGCAGGTTGTAATACCTGCTCTTTCTATAATTGAGGCACGGAGTATTAATTCCGTGCCTCAATTGTTTTATCCGGATTACCTTTCTATTGTAAAATAAAGGGCGTTATTTCAGTGCAGATATAATTTTGAAATATGGCTTGAAAAGGCTGTAATATTTCAGACCATCTGTCTCACCATAGCTCTTTGTGATGGCAGATCTTATGCCATTGAGATTCTTTGTTTTATTCTTGTTTTTTTCAAGAAAATCAACAAAATTTCCGGGATCATTAATATCACTGTGTGCGAAAATTATACCTGTAAAACGCTCTACCTTCTTTTTACGCGTGAGCTTTTCAGGCGTAAAAGAGTAGGATTTGTCTTTTATGGTTTTATAAATTGTCTGACCCTGTTTCATACCATAAACATGAACCAGCGTCTCATGAAGCTTGAGCAGATTGTCTTTTCCCATGCAGTTTAGGAAAGAATCTACCTCAAAATGGTCGAAGTCTTCGGATACTGCCGATACTTCAGAAATATCTGATGTATCAATGCTGTCCGTTGAGGATTTAGCCTCATCTGCTTCGTTTTTATTTGAGCTGTTACCAGAACCGTTATGAGGTGTCTGTTCGTCAGTGAATGGTAAGTCATCATTAGTCATAAGTTTATCACTTGACGGTAAGTCATCGTTAGTCGTAAGCTCGTCACATAATGGTTCACTGTCTGTATAGCTGCTATGATTGCCATCGATAAGTTCATTCAGATTGTAAGACTTTGCGGTGATAGCATCGGTATCAGTATCGGTATTGATATTGGTATTGTTATTGACGTTATCTTCCTTGGATGGAATATCTGCTACTACCTGATACTTGATGTTTTTTCTTCGCTGGACAGCCTGTTTGCAGAAATTCACATTGAATCTGCGTACAGCGAATCCCTTATCTTTCCAAAACCTTACAGCAGGGTCATAGCCTGTGTCATTGCTCATTATGATGTACTCATCAGCACATGACTCGGCTGATGCAGCATCACATTTGTTTTCACTGAATGAACCAGTGCATCCCATCAGATATCCCATATATGATACGAGCTGAAAATCAAGGGCATTCGTGCCCTCATAGGATTTCTCAAATCGGATATTTATTTTGTTATTTTCCATAAGCCTGATGACTGACATGTATGACATGTGAGGTGATTTTTTTGTGTAAAAAACTACGATTTCGTCGTCCTCATCTGCCATATCAAACAGCATCAGCCAGTTGTCGTTGACATTTTCGCTGTCTACTAAAAAGTGTCTGATAATAATCACCATTAATCCGGACAAAGGTATTGTAGCATGTGTAGGAGAAAATGGCAAATAATATAGATTTAAGTAAATGTTAACAATACAAAGAGTGCAACATATGATATAATTTTAATATATCTTGAAAATGAAGGGGGAATAGAGTTGGCAGATATTGAAATAAATAAATCAGATATTGATGAAGTTAATGATGTGATACAAGAAACAGATGAAGAAGCATATGCGTTGGATTCTGAATTTACAGAGGAAAAGGAATATAAAACAGTACAGAAATATGAGCTTGTGACGATTCTGTCGTATCTTATAGGTGTCAGAAATGAGATACTTGATCATATGTGCAGTGATGAGTATGTGGAGCTTTTAAACAGCTTAAGAGAAAATAAAAATGCGAGGATACTCAGATATCTGTGTAAGGCGCGTACAGGTCTGCTGCGCAACTATAAAAAAACAGACAATGAAATAAAATATAATCTGGGTAATATAAACAGGATGGAGTGGTTTGATGCAGAGAATATAAATAAGCTTGAGAGCTGGGAAGTGCATATTATATTGTATAATTCATCAGCTGACAAGTATTGCGTACATATTAACAAGCTGATAAATGAGCACGTGGATGCATGTAAAAAGCTTTTCCCAGACTGGATAAAATGGGAGTATATCAGGGATTTGTTTGTCATAGTGGATTATGAAAAGCCAAAGAAGCTAAAGGCAGAGTTTACTGTCTATAAAGAGCACAGAAAAGAGTATCCATACGGGATGTACATTCACTGGCGCCCGGATGGCAGGGGAAATCTGCTCAATTCCGATGGACGTATATTAAAGACAATATACAGACAGCATGGTGATTATTTCAATGACGGTTCAAAATACAGGGATGCAGTGGAAGATACAAAGGAAAATATATATGAGTTTATCCGTGAAAGTATGCGTGTTGTGATAGTTGTGGATTGTGAAAATTCTGATGTATACAAGCTGTATGGAGTATTAAAAAACTTAAATTCTGAGCAAATGTCCAAAATAGAAAAAATTATACTTTATGATGATTATCATACATCCTGTGGATGGGACTGGCTGGAAAAATTCATACATATCCCTGTATTCCATGAGGAGGTGGAGCGTGTGACAGACCGGAAGTCGCTTGTTGATATAAAGATGACTGCGGGAGTGTGTGAGGCATATTATAAGGACAACATAGACTCGTTTATTTTGTGCTCAAGTGATTCGGATTACTGGGGACTTATTTCATCTGTAAAGGATGCTCATTTCCTCGTGATGTACGAATATAGCAAGTGCGGACAGTCAATCAAGGATGCACTTACAAAACGATGTATTTTTCACTGTTCAATAGACGATTTCTATACAGGAAATGCAAGTGATTTAAAGAAAAAAGTCATGATAAATGAATTGAAAAATCTGACAAATGATATTGTCGGAAAGAATGGCTGGGAGATGACAAGACAGATATACGAGAGGACTAAAATTACATCGACAGAGCGAGAAATGAAGGATTTTTACAATAAATATGTTAAGTCATTGAGGTTAAAAATTAATGAGGACGGAGTATTCGAGATTGTGGTCAATGAATATTGATTATCGTAAAACTGTTTTATGTAATTATTGTCGGTCACACATGTATTGTGTGAAGGTTAAGCCTTATTTTAGCGGAAAGAGTGGGAAAGTATGATGAAACCGATGCTTGAAATCTGCTGTGGCAGCTTTTCGGATGTGAAAACAGCATATGAAAATGGTGCGGACAGGGTTGAACTGAACAGTGCCCTATATATGGGAGGGCTGACACCTACACTCGCCAATTTAATATATGCAAAGGAAAAATGCAATATACCGGTAGTGACAATGGTTCGTCCAAGGGGCGGCGGATTTTGCTATTCGGATGAAGAATACGACATTATGCTTATGGATGCAAAAATTCTTTTAGAGCATGGAGCAGACGGTATTGCGTTTGGATTTCTGACAGAGGAAAAAATGCTTGACAAAAAGCGCACGAAGGAAATGATAGAGCTCATTCATGAGTATGGCAGGGAAGCTGTGTTTCACCGCGCCTTTGATTGCATAGATAATCAGGACAGTGCAGCGGAGAGGCTTATTAGGCTTGGCGCAGATCGTATTCTCACAAGCGGTGGCGCAGCAAATGTATGGGATGGCAGAAAACAGCTTAAGCATCTTCAAAATCAATATGGAAAAGATATTACGATTCTGGCAGGAAGCGGCGTGAATGATACCAATGTGAGAGCACTTATTGAATACACGGGTATTACGCAGGTACACAGCTCGTGTGGCTCATGGAAGTGTGATGTGACAGCAGCGGGCAATGCAGTGGATTTCTCGTATGATGAAGCGATGAAGAACTGCTATCAGTGTGCGGATGCAGGTAAGGTTAGGAAGCTTGCGGAAGAGGTAAGTGGAGAGGACAGAATCTGCTCGGCTTTGCACTTATGATTGTGAGAGATGAAATATAAAAATAATAAACTGTTTGATTGTACGATAATACAAGATTTATGTTATACTCTATCCAATTACAAACAAATAGTACAGATATATAAGGAAACAGAGACATGATTAAAGGACTTAATATTAGCAAAAATTATAAAAAATTTGAATTACATCCTACATCAATTGAGATTGACAAAGGTGAAATTGTTGCATTGATTGGAGAAAATGGAGCAGGTAAATCAACATTAATCAAGTGCATGTGTGGAGTAATTGATGCAGATGAGGGACAACTTGAAGTAGATGGTCAGGTGGTAAAAAAATTAGATGATGTTTTGGTTCTTGGATTTATGAATCAGGATCAAAATGTTTACAATGAAATCAAAATTCGAGATTTGACGAATTTTGTAAAAGATGTGATGAAGAAAAAATTTGATCAGGAAGTATATTATTACTATTTTAAAGATGTATTTCAGTTGGATGAAGATTATAAGATGAAAGAACTTTCAACAGGAATGAAGGTTAAATATTTTTTGAGTTTAGAACTCGCAAAAAATCCAGATTTATTGGTACTTGATGAACCAACCTCAGGATTAGATCCAATTGTTCGTGATGAAGTCTTAGATATTCTAAGATGTGTTGCAAAAGAAAAAAATACTTCCGTGTTATTCTCGTCCCATATTACAGAAGATATCGAAAAAATAGCAGATAGAGTTATTTTCATAAATAATGGACGTATTGTATTACAAGGTGATAAAAAAGAAATAAAGAAAAAATATGTCAAGTTAAATCAGCAACAGTATGTTATTCTTGTGAATGCAGGGATGGCAAAAGAATGTGTTTCAATCCATGATTACTATATTGTGGATCGTGATTTGGCAATGACTTGCAATGTAGAAGTAAAGGAAGCTTTATTAAGCGATATACTTTCATATATGAGAAAGAGGAGTGAGGACTAATATGTTTGCATTAATTAAAAAAGATATTATATTTACAAAAAAATGGATTCTATTATCTGTAGTTTATGCAGTGGTGGCCACCTGGCTTATAATGCATGAAGGCGCTACAAATATTTTGTTCACATTTTTTTTAGTGCCTTTTTTTGTAACATCACTTCCATTTACTAAAATTATGAGTATTGAGGATAACAGTGATACACGTGATTTTATTCGAAGATTACCGGTATCAAAATATTTAGTTGTATTCTCGAGAGCAGTGTTTATTCTTTTTATGTTATTAATTTCTTCAATAAGTTTATTTGTTATACAAACAATTGGCTTTAATGTAGAATATAATACAGATATGCGAATAAAAATAGCTTCCATAATTTTGATTTTTTTGTTGTATTTTATGCTTCAATTAGGTGTTTTTTATAAATATTCATATCATGCATCACAATCAATCCTGGTAATTATTTCCTTTGCTGTAATAGTGCTTGGGTTTATAACAGAAAATATAGATTTAGTGAAATATTTTAAGAATTTTGATTGGTCGATATTGTTATTTATTATGGCTATAATAAATGTGGTAGTTTATTTTATTGATACCAAATTGTATGCAGGAAAATAATTATAAGTATGGCTCGATTACTTTACTGAGCATCAGAATATAGGAATAAAATAATATCAGAAGATTTGGACTTGAATAATACATATACAATTAAATACCGGATTGTGTTATAATATGTCTGTCGGCGGATTCGTCGGCAGACTTTTTTTAAGGAGAGTAAAATGAGAGTATTAACAGATTTAGAGCCAAAGAACGTTTTTTCGTTTTTCGAGGATATATGCAGTATTCCTCATCCATCATACAAGGAAGAGAAAATCAGTAATTATCTGGTGGAGTTTGCAAAGGCAAGAGGCCTTGAGCATTACCAGGATGAGCTTCACAATGTGATAATCATAAAGGAAGCATCAGAAGGATATGAGGATGTGGAGCCAATCATACTGCAGGGGCACATGGATATGGTTTGCGAGAAGGCACCTGACTGTGATAAGGATATGGACGAGGAGGGCTTAGACCTTTTGATAGATGGTGATTTTATCTCGGCAAAGGGCACTACACTCGGTGGAGATGACGGTATCGCGGTGGCATATGCGCTTGCTATTTTGGACGATGACAGCCTGTCACATCCACGCCTTGAGTTTGTATGCACTGTATGCGAGGAGGTCGGCATGGAGGGTGCTACAGGCATCGATGTGTCTATGCTTAAGGGAAAGAAGCTTCTTAATATGGACAGCGAGGAGGAGGGCGTGATGCTCGCAAGCTGCGCCGGTGGATGCAGAGCCGATGTGAAGCTGCCTGTAGAGAGAGAGACAGTGAGCGGAACAAAGCTTACTGTGAGCTTATCAGGTCTCACCGGCGGACACTCAGGCTCAGAGATTGATAAGGGAAGAGGCAATGCCAATATTCTTATGTCCAGACTGCTTCGCGACGCATCGGCACCTGTAGCTATAGCTTCTATAGATGGAGGCAGAAAGGATAATGCCATTCCAAGAGAGTGTACTGCACAGATTATTGTAGCACCTGATGAGACTGCGGCAGTGAAGGCTTCGATAGAACAGGCAGCAGCTGAGATTGCGGAGGAGTTTAAGGCATCTGATCCTGACATTAAGCTTACTGTGTCAGAGGAGACTGACTGCAGTGAGTCAGCTATAAGTGCAAAGGACAGCGCAAGGGTTATCGCACTTATCGAGGCACTGCCAAACGGCATCATCAGAATGAGCCGGGAAATCGATAAGCTTGTTGAGACCTCGCTTAATCTGGGAGTTTTAAAATCAGACGATGATGCTGTCACTTTAAGATACGCAGTCAGAAGCTCTGTCGGTGTGGCTAAAAAAAGCCTTAAGAACCAGCTTGTCTGCATAGCAGGCGCTTTTGCGGCAGAGGTTACATTTGAGGGAGATTATCCTGCATGGGAGTACAAGAAGGATTCAAAGCTCCGCGAGGATATGGTACGGATTTTTGAGGAGATGTATGGCAAAAAGCCTACAGTTGAGGCTATTCATGCCGGTGTCGAGTGCGGACTTTTAAGCGGCAAGATTGAAGGACTCGACTGCATATCAATGGGACCGGACATGTATGATATCCATACGACTGAGGAGAGGCTTTCCATATCCTCTGCAAAGAGGTCATATGAGTATATACTCAGAGTGATTGCGTGCAAATAAATAGCTATTCAAGGCTTTTGATAAAGGAAAGAGGTGTCATATGATACCTCTTTTTAAATGCCCTGTGAAAATAGCTCAGATTGTGAAATCCGACAGACAGTGAGACATCTAAAATTGAGGTGTTGCCGCGCTCGAACTGTTCCACGGATTTTTCAAGACGCACATTGTTGATATACTGCACACAGGTCATGTTCATGTGTTTTTTGAAGAAACGCATGAAGTGGTATTCACTGAAATAGCAAAGCCCGGCAAGCTCTGAAACCTGGATGCTTTCGGCATAGTGCACCTCGATGTAATCGAGCACATTTTTGAGCTTATCGGAGGATGTGTTGACACCAAAATCAGCATTTTTTTCACTGTATTGCAGCAATAGAAATATTGCCTGAAGCAGAAATGCCTTTAGAGCCAGCTCATAGCCGAATTCCTGACGGGAGTATAGATTTGTTATGCGCATGAAGCATTTGCAAAGGGATGAATATGCCGGATGCTTCGGTGCAATCAGGTAAGGCATGGCAAACTCATGGTTGATTAGCGGAGTCAGATATCTTGAAGAGCATATATCGGTATTGTTTCCACCTAAAAAATTGATATGGAATACATACGTTTCCGAGTAAAATTCGTCGCAGTCCCTTATTGAAATGGAATGCAGCAGCAGTGGCGGGATAAAGATGATATCGCCTTCCTTTGCTTCATATTCGAGCAAATCAATCTGATAGGTGCATGAGCCCTTTGTAATCAGTGTGAGCTCTGCCTCATCGTGCCAGTGTGTAGTGATGACAGGGTAATCTGCTGCAAGTCTTGTTATATATTTCTGAACTGGGAAAAATACTTCTCCGTGCTTTGCGTTTTCTTTCTGCCCGAGGGCAGGCTGATTATTGTTTTTCATATTGTTGTTTCTCCATAGCTTTTAAAACTATACCCTTTAAAATTATAAGAGCAGTATTGTGTTATAAAATGAAAAAATATTGCAAGAATTTATACTAACCACTTTCTATAATAGCAGTATAATACATCAAGGCAAAGTGCTCAAGATGTAAATGAGTGCAAAATTTATGATTAGATAAGAGGTACACATTATGGAGAGAAAATGGTGGCATGACAAGGTGGCATATCAGATTTATCCAAAGAGCTTTCTGGATACAAACGGTGACGGAATAGGAGATTTAAGAGGTATCATTTCAAAGCTGGATTATTTAAAATCGCTTGGAATTGACATCATATGGCTGTCTCCGATATATAAATCGCCATTTGTGGATCAGGGCTATGACATATCTGATTACTATGCGATAGCTGAAGAGTTCGGTACTATGGAGGAGTTTGATGAGCTCCTTGCCGAGGCAAAGAAGCGTGATATGCACATCATCATGGATCTGGTAATAAATCACTGCTCGGATAAGCACGAATGGTTTCAAAAGGCACTTAAGGATCCGGATGGAGAGTATGCTGATTACTTTTATTTCAGAAAAGGTAAAAACGGCAATCCGCCGAGCAATTACCGCTCTTATTTTGGCGGAAGCTGCTGGGAGAAGGTGCCGGGCACGGACAAGTATTATCTGCACATGTTTGCGAAGGAGCAGCCGGATTTAAACTGGGAGAATGAAAAGCTAAGACAAAAGCTTTATGAGATGATTAACTGGTGGCTGGATAAGGGCTTGTCAGGATTTAGAATAGATGCGATAATCAATATAAAGAAAAATCTCGATTTCCCTGATTTTGAGCCGGATGCAGAGGACGGACTGGCTGCCTGCTACAAGATGGTTGAAAGTGCAGAAGGTGTCGGAGAGCTCTTAGAGGAATTAAAGAACAATACATTTAAGAAGTATGATGCATTTACGGTTGGCGAGGTATTCAATATGAAGCCTGAGGAGCTGCCGGAGTTTATCGGTGAGAATGGGCATTTTTCAACGATATTTGATTTTTGTGCACAGTGCTTAAGTGATGGAGAGCATGGCTGGTATGATGCACCGGAAATAGATTTTGACACATGGAGAAAGACCATTCTTGGTTCACAGCTTGAGACAGAAAAGTACGGCTTTAAGGCCAATATCATAGAAAATCATGATGAGCCGAGAGGTGCCTCAAGATTTTTACCAAAGCATGCTCAAAATCCTGCCGGAATAAAGATGTTAGGAACTGTCAGCGTACTGCTTCGAGGCATTCCGTTTATATACCAGGGACAGGAAATCGGTATGCAAAATGCAAAATGGAACAGTATAGATGAGTATGACGATATCAGTACAAAGGATCAGTACAAGGCAGCACTTGCAGCAGGCTTATCAAAGGAGCAGGCACTTGCAGCCTGTGGAAGGATGAGCAGGGATAATGCAAGGACACCTATGCAGTGGAGTGATGAGGCAAATGCCGGTTTTACCACAGCAAAGCCATGGCTTAAGGTCAATGAAAACTATAAGGCTATCAATGTTGCGGCGCAGGAAAAGGATCCTTCATCTGTTTTGAACTATTACAGAAGGCTTGTGGCACTCAGAAAGTCAGATGAATTTAAGGAGCTGTTCACCTACGGCAGATGTGTTCCGGCATATGAGGATACAGATGGCATCATGGCTTATTACAGAGAGGATGAAAATAAGCGCGTGCTGGTTGTGGCAAATTTTGGCAGTAAAGAGGCACAAATCAGGCTTGATGGCAGTGTGAAAAAGGTGCTTTTGTCCAACACAAATGATGCTGAAAAGAGCACTGTTTCAGTGGGAGCATCCGAGCTTAAGCTTGAAAGCTGTGAGGTTTTGGTGGCGCTTGTAAAATAGCATAATTTGATATAGCATTAAAGAAACCAGGCTGAATTTTTACAAAAAGAGGCAGCTAAAAGAGATAACGAAAAGAGATAATGAAGAGACAAGGAGGGCATAATGAGCAAAAACAATAACGAAAAATGGTGGAAAAAGGCGGTAGTTTACCAGATTTATCCAAAGAGCTTTCAGGATTCTAACGGAGACGGCTTTGGTGATTTACAGGGTATCATCAAAAGACTTGATTATCTTGAGACGCTTGGAATCAATGCAATATGGCTTTCGCCGGTATTCAAATCACCGCAGGCGGACAACGGTTATGACATTTCGGATTACAGGGATATTGATCCGACGTTTGGCAGTCTCGATGATATGGAGGAGCTCATAAACGAGGCAAAGAAGCACAATATAAGGATTATGATGGATCTTGTCTTAAATCATTCTTCAAACGAGCACAGGTGGTTCAAGGAGGCTAAAAAGAGCAAGGACAATCCATACCATGACTACTATATTTGGAGAGATGGAGATGAAGGCGTGCCGCCAAGTGATATGAAGGCTTGTTTCGGTGGAAGCGCATGGGAATATGTGCCGGAAATCGGACAGTATTATTTCCATCAGTTTTTACCGGAGCAGCCGGATTTAAACTGGGAGAATCCAAAGGTCAGAAGAGCAATCTACGATATGATTCTCTGGTGGATGGACAAGGGAGTCGGCGGCTTCAGACTTGATGTAATCGACCAGATAGCAAAAGAGCCGGACAAGAGAATCACCATAAACGGACCAAGGCTTCAGGAATATTTTAAGGAACTGAGCAGGGAGACATTCCAGAAGGGCGACCTGATTACCGTGGGTGAGGCATGGGGCGCAGACACAGAGCGTGCAAAGCTTTACAGCAATCCGGATGGCAGCGAGTTTTCTATGGTGTTCCAGTTTGAGCACATAGGGCTTGACCAGAAGGAGGGCGGCGAGAAATGGGACCTTGCACCGCTTCCGTTTAAAAAGCTCAAAAAGATAATGGCTCACTGGCAGAATGAGCTCTACAACTGTGGCTGGAACAGTCTGTTCTGGGACAATCATGACCTGCCGCGTATCGTGTCAAGATGGGGCAATGACAGGGAGTACAGAGTGGAATCTGCAAAGATGCTTGCTATATTGCTGCACGGCATGCAGGGTACACCATACATCTATCAGGGCGAGGAGCTGGGCATGACAAATGTACAGTATGATATCGAGGATTATAAGGACTGTGAAATCATAAACATGTACCATGAGCGCCTTGAAAAAGGATACTCAAAGGATGAAATCATGAAGTCCATTTACGCAAAGGGCCGTGACAATGCAAGGACGCCTATGCAGTGGGATGACTCGGCAAATGCCGGCTTCACCACAGGAACACCTTGGATAAAGGTAAATGACAATTACGACAAAATAAATGCCAAATCACAGGTGGATGACCCTGATTCAATCTTTAGCTGCTACAAGAAGCTTGTTCAGCTGAGAAAGGATTATCCGGTATTTGTTGATGGTAAATTTACACTTTTACTTGAGGATGATGAGAATATTTTTGCATACAGCAGAAAGAATGAAGAAAAAACCATGATTGTTGTGTGCAATTTCTTTGACAAGGAGATATCAATGCCGCTTGCAAAGGAGTGTGAGGGCATGAAGGTGCTGATTTCAAATTATAAGGATACCTCTGATATGTCAGTGCTCAGACCTTATGAGGCCAGGATGTATATACGATAGATAAAATTGATACCGCTTGTTTTTATAAAGGTGTTTTATAAAAGCAGGCGGTATTATTGTATTTTTTAAGGATAATGTATATAATAAGTTACCGAAAAAATTCAATGGACGCTGAAAGGAACCAATTCCATGTTTGATATAATAATAATAGGCAGTGGTCCGGCAGGACTGTCTGCAGCAATATATGCAAAGAGAGCCAATCTGAATGTGGCAGTAGCAGAAAAAGAATACGAGGGGACAGGCCAGATAGCCGAGAGCGGAAATGTGAACAACTATCTGGGGCTTCCCAACATAAACGGATATGACCTGGGAGAAAAATTCAGGGAGCATGCAGTGTCTCTTGATGTAGAATTTATCGAAAAAGAAGCAGTGCAGATAGAAGCAGTGCAAAACAGTGAGAAAGAAGAATCAGTGATATACAGAGTGAAATTCGATGATGACACGATAGCAGAGGCAAGAGCTCTCATCTATACCGCAGGAGCATATCCGAGAAAGGCAGGAGTGCCGGGAGAGGCTGAGTATACCGGTAAGGGAGTATCTTACTGCGCAATCTGTGACGGAGCATTCTATAAAGGAAAGACAGCCGCAGTGCTGGGCGGCGGAGATACCGCTTTGGATGATGCATTATATCTGTCCGATATATGTGAGAAGGTCTATCTGGTTCACAGAAGAGACAGCTTCCGCGGTGCACAGAGCACAGTTGAGCTTTTAAAGCAGAAAGAAAATGTAGAGCTTGTCCTAAACGAAGCAGTGACAGAAATATATGGAGAAAAAAAGCCGACAGGCATAAAGCTTAAAAGTGGCAGGATACTGGCTGTAGACGGAGTATTCGTGGCATATGGCTCAGTACCGCAGTCAGAGCTTATAAAGAATCTGGTGCAGCTTGATGAGAGAGGATATGTAGTGGCAGGTGAGGACGGCATCACATATGCTGCAACAAAAAATGGTGACCATGATAGAAGCGTCCAGCCGGGACTGTATGTGGCGGGAGATGTCCGTACCAAGACACTGCGTCAGGTGGTAACCGCAGTATCTGACGGAGCAAATGCCGCAACGACAGCCGCAGAGTATTTAAGGGACATTAATGGCTATAAACAAAATATATAACCACGCACAAATAATTTGTATAACTGATAGCATTGACTTTCACCCCACGCGTTTGTATAATAATCTCATCAATTCCTAGTAACACAATAGACTATGTAAGAATTAACGAGAAGAAGAAAACAATGAGATTTAATACAAGCTTACTTCATGCCGGCGTGACAAAAGAGACAAATGGCTCTACACTGCCACCGGTATATCAGACAAGCGCCTTCGAGCAGGATAGCGCGGCAGATCTGGAAAAAATATTTGAAAACAAAGCTCCGGGCTACTGTTACACAAGAGTTGCCAATCCTACGATTACAGCTTTTGAGAACAGAATTACAAAGCTCGAGGGAGGAATAGCATCGGTGGCATGCGCATCAGGCATGGCGGCACTGATGAATACCTTCTTAAATATACTAAGCAGTGGAGATGAGCTCATCTCAAGCGCCAGCCTCTACGGTGGCACAATAGATTTGTTCCATGACCTTGAGGCTTTTGGCATCACAACCAGATATGTTGAGAACAACAACTGGCAGCAGATAGAGGACAGCATCAATGAGCATACCAGACTGATTTTTGCAGAGACTATCGGTAATCCCTGTCTGGATGTCACAGATATTGAGAAGCTTACAGAGATAGCACACGCACATGATATACCGCTTGTAGTTGACAATACCACATCGACAGCTTACCTGATACAGGTTTTAAAGCATGGAGCTGATATCGTGGTCAATTCATCTTCCAAATATATCAATGGAAGCAGCAATGCAATCAGTGGTATTCTGACAGACTCAGGTAAGTTCAAATGGGACAAGAACAGATATCCGGGTTTTGCAGATTATGTGAAGTATGGACCTATGGCATTTGTCGCAAAGCTGAGAAACAGTCTTTTCAGAAATATGGGTGCCTGTTTAGCTCCGGTGAATGCATACTTAAATATTATAGGACTTGAGACACTCGGTCTTAGAATGGAAAGAGAATGCTCTAATGCACTCGGGCTTGCGTCGTGGATAGAAAACAATTATCCTGACATAAAGGTTAATTATCCGGGGCTTGAGAGCAGCAAGTGGCATGAAATAGCAAAAAAACAGTTCACAAACGGCTATGGAGCAATCCTTACAATCAGGGTTGGCAGCAAGGAAAAGGCATTTAAATTTATAGACAGCCTGACGATTCCATACACACTCAGCAATATCGGAGATACAAAGACACTTGTCATTCATCCGGGCTCCACAATCAGTCTTCACAGCACAGATAAGCAGAAGGAGGATGCAGGAGTATTTGAGGATCTTATAAGAGTCAGTGTGGGTATCGAGGATATAGATGACCTCAAGGAGGATTTTGCACAGGCTTTTGCAAATATAGCTGATTAAGCCATAATAATAAGGTATCAATGTGTATGCAAATGAGAGCGTGCATATGCATTTACATATAAAACAAAACATTAACATATTTACACAGTAAGGAGATTAAAAATGGCGGAGAAAGTTGATTACGCGGCCCTAAAAAAGGGCGGTTTCATGAGACAGAAGCAAAAGGGCTGTTTCTCGCTTAGAATTGCGGTTGTAGGAGGAAATCTTACAGCAGAAAATATCAAAACAGTAGCAGAGGTTGCTGAGAAATACGGACACGGATATGTTCATATGACATCGCGTCAGGGTATTGAGATTCCTTTTATCAAGGTTGAGGATATCAATGTGGTAAAAGAGGAACTGGCAAAGGGCGGTGTAGGAACAGGTGTCTGCGGACCGAGAGTACGTACTGTCACAGCGTGTCAGGGTTCAGAAATCTGTCCTAGCGGATGTATCGATACATACACTCTGGCTAAGGAACTTGATGAAAGATACTTCGGAAGAGAGCTTCCTCACAAGTTCAAGTTTGGTGTCACAGGCTGTCAGAACAACTGCTTAAAGGCTGAGGAAAACGATGTCGGAATCAAGGGCGGCATGACAGTAGAGTGCAGCCATGACGATTGTATCCAGTGTGGTGTATGTGTGAAGGCATGCCGCGAGGGTGCACTTAGCATGGAGGATGGCAGGATTGTCATCGACAGAGACAAATGTAACAACTGTGCGCGCTGCGTAAAGAGCTGTCCGACAGATGCATGGAAGGGAACTCCGGGATATATCGTATCGTTTGGAGGACTTTTCGGAAACCACATCTATAAAGGAGAGCAGCTTGTTCCGATTATCCGCGACAAGGAAACTCTTTTCAGAGTGACAGATGCAGCAATTAGTTTCTTCGAGAAGCATGCAAATGGTGGTGAGCGTTTCAGACTTACTCTTCAGAGAGTGGGCGAGGAAGAGTTCAAAAAAGAGATTCAGGCGGCATACGAGGGTAAATAATTCCCATGTATAGCATGAAATATCCGGCATGCATAAACAACAACGGTTACGGCAAAAATATAATAAATATGAGTATAGGAAGGGAGATGCAAAATGGCAGATATAGCATTCGACGATCAGGTAGATATAACTGACAAGGTTTGCCCTCTTACATTTGTAAAGGCAAAGGTAGCAATAGAGGAATTAGATGACGGTGAGGTGCTTGCAATCCGTATGAATGATGGAGAGCCGGTACAGAATGTTCCAAGAAGCATGAAGGAAGAGGGACACAAGATACTTAAGCTCGAGGACAACGAGGATGGAACATACACTCTTTACGTCAGAAAGGTTGAGGACTAATCATGGCAGCAAGAATTTCAAAGGCGGATTTTGATGAAAAAGTATTAAAAAGCAAGCTTCCGGTAATTGTTGATTTTTACTCGGATTCATGTGTGGCCTGCAAGAAGCTGGCACCGGTTCTCGGAGATATCGAGGATGATTATGAGGATAAGCTTCATGTATACAAGGTCAACACAAACTTTGACGGAGAGCTTGCTGATGAGTATGAGGTGACTGCGAATCCGACACTGCTTTTCGTAAAAGACGCAGAGGTCTTAGATAGAAAGGTCGGCGCACAAAAGCCTGCCGATTTGAAGGCGTGGGTTGAAGAATTATTATAGTCTTTAGATTATTATATAAAGCAGTCTGATACAGGATAATAACACATACAGATACCACAATCTGTGACACAGGAGGAAATAAAATGACTATCACAGTAGCAGGAGAGAAGAAAGAATATAAGGATGGACTTACATTACCGGAGCTTATCGAGCTTGAGAATGTAGATATGCCTGAGTATGTAACAGTTTCAATAAATGAGGAATTTGTTGCCACAGAGGATAAGCCAAAGACAGTGCTTAAGGATGGCGACAATGTAGAGTTCCTTTACTTCATGGGAGGTGGATGCTAATGGCAATGACTGATGAGCAGATCGAACGCTATTCACGCCACATTATCCTTAATGAGGTGGGCGTTAAAGGTCAGAAGAAATTATTAAAGGGCAAGGTGCTTATTATCGGTGCCGGCGGACTTGGAGCTCCGGCAGCCATGTATCTTGCGGCAGCAGGAGTTGGCACAATCGGTATTGTGGATGCGGATGAGGTAGATTTATCCAACCTGCAGAGACAGATTATCCACGGAACAGCCGATGTGGGCAAAGCCAAGGTAAAGTCAGCAAAAGAGACAATGAACGCCATGAACCCGGATGTTCAGGTCAATACATACCGTATGTTTGTAGATGCGTCAAACATCAGAGAGCTTATAAGGGATTATGATTTCATCATCGATGGAACTGACAATTTCCCGGCAAAGTTCTTAATCAACGATGCATGTGTGCTTGAGAAAAAGCCGTTTTCACATGCAGGAATCATCCGTTTCAAGGGTCAGCTCATGACATATGTGCCGGGAGAGGGACCTTGTTACAGATGTGTATTCAAGAATCCGCCACCAAAGGATGCAGTGCCTACATGTAAGCAGGCAGGCGTTATCGGAGCTATGGGCGGAGTAATCGGTTCGCTTCAGGCTATGGAGGCTATCAAGTATTTAATCGGTGTTGGAGAGCTGCTCACAGGATATCTGCTTACATATGATGCACTCACCATGGAGTTCCACAAGATTAAGCTTCCAAAGGATACACACAACTGTGCAGTCTGTGGCGACCATCCGACCATTCTCGAGCCAATCGACTACGAGCAGGAGGTCTGCGAGGAGACAGCGGGCAGATTTGATGCACCTCGTACACAGGAATAAAAAGACAGTAAGGAAAGGAACGATATGAGTATCATAAGAATGAAATATCCGTTTCTGGATGAAATAGCAAAATATGCTAAAGAGCATCTGCCGGAGGAGGCGTGCGGTCTGATAGCAGGCAGTGAGGACGAAAACGGTCGTCTCATCACAAAGGTATATTACCTGACGAATACAGACCATGCCGAGGACCATTTCACAATGGATCCAAAGGAGCAGCTGGCAGCCATAAAGGACATGAGAGCAAACGGCCTTAAGCCGCTTGGCAACTGGCATTCACATCCGTCTAGCCCTTCAAGGCCATCGGATGAGGATATAAAGCTTGCATATGATCCAAATGCGAGCTACATGATAATGTCGCTTATGGCAGAAAATCCTGTAATCAACTCGTTTCATATCGAGGGTGGACAGGTCACGAAAGAGGATTTACGAATATATTCTGATGAATATTACTTCTAAATCATATGTTAATGTTTTGAGTCGCAGCGAAAGCTGCAAAGAAAAGTCAGCTTCATCGAAGATGGCTTTTCTTTTTTAGAGAAAGATGTTATTATAGCATGTATATTTAATAAAACGAAAGAGCGTTCGAAAATGAAATTAAAAACGAAGGAACTTACAACATGTGCGCTTTTTGCGGCACTTATAGCAGTTGGAGCATTTATCAAGATTGATATTCCGCTTCCTATGTACACCATGCATTTTACATTACAGTGGTTCTTTGTGCTGATGGCGGGATTTCTGCTCGGGGCAAAACTGGCATCGCTTAGCGTGATAGTATATTTGTGCATCGGACTGGTGGGAGTGCCTGTATTTGCGGCAGGCGGTGGTCCTACATACATTTTAAGACCGGGCTTTGGATTCCTCTTAGGCTTTGTGCTTGCCGCATTTTTAATCGGAGCGATTACAGAAAAGCTTAAAAAGACCAATGCGTTTACACTCATTCTTCCGGCAACGGTCGGACTGGTGGCATATTATACAGTTGGAGCAATATACTTTTACTGCATGAAGAATTTCTATGCGGCAACACCTGTCAGCTGGGGCATCGTAATAGTAGATTACTGTCTGATAACTGTTGCACCGGACTTTATATTATGCGTATCGGCAGCAGTGTTTTCTGCTAAGCTTCATCCTGTTTTTGCAGGAATATTAAACGGTTACAGTGTGAAGAATAAGGTGGAAAATAAAGCATAAAGAGTATAATAAAGTATAAAATAAGGCATGAAATAACGTATGAAATAAAGTATGGATATGGTATTACAGGGAGATAAAAATGGCGTATTTTCCAATGTTTGTGGATATGACGGAAAGAGAGTGTCTGATCGTCGGCGGTGGAAATGTGGCATACCGCAAGGTGAGTGTAATGCTGGATTTTGGCGCGAAGGTCACGGTTGTGGCAGAGGATATATGTGATGAGCTGAGAAAGCTTACAATTGATGATATAGCAAGCGAGGATAAAACGGGCTCATATACGGCAAATAAAGAAAACAATCAGACGGATTCGGATGCAGCAGATAGAATTACGTTCATAAAGAGAAGGTTTGAACGAAAAGACTGTGACGGCATGGAAATGGTTATCGCTGCCACTGATGACAATGCTTTAAATCATGAGATTGCAGAGTATTGCAAAGCTAAGGACATCATGGTAAATGCGGTCGATCAGAAGGCTGATTGCAGCTTTATTTTTCCGTCATACATAAAGGAAAATAATCTTGTTGCGGCATTTTCGAGCGGAGGAAACAGCCCTGTGCTGACTCAGTATCTGAAAGGCAAAGAGCAGGAGATTCTTACTCCGTTTCTTGGTGAGCTGAACGAATACATGGGACAGATCCGCGAAAAAGTAATAGCGCAATATGACACTCAAGCCGAGAGAAAGCGTGTGTTTAAAGAAATCTTGTGTGCAGCTATTGATAATGGAAGGATTCCGGAAATATAGTTTAAAGTATGGTATTACAGATTTTAAGTTGTTGTTCATTTATAAATGATAAATGGAAAATGGCATGATCCGTAGGAGAGTAAAATGAGGTATTTAATAGGAACGAGAGGCTCAAAGCTTGCTCTTGTTCAGACTGATTACGTGATAGATAAGTTAAAAAGAGCATATCCGGATGATGATTTTAAGGCTGTTATCATAAAGACAACAGGCGATTTAGAGCAGAAAAAGGCACTCGATAAGATTGGCTCAAAGGGTATCTTCGTAAAGGAGATAGAGGACGAGCTTTTATTGGGAAAGATTCATATGGCAGTCCATTCCATGAAGGATATGCCTGATGAACCGGCAGCAGGGCTTACATTTGCAAAGGCATGGAAGCGTGAAGATCCAAGAGATGTTTTGGTGCTGAAAAATGCCGCTTCACTGGATGAGCTTCCTCATGGTGCCGTGATAGGAACCGGAAGCAAGCGCAGAAAGTATCAGCTTTTAAAGCTGCGTCCTGACCTTAAGGTGGTTGGCATACGCGGAAATATCGATACGAGGCTTCGTAAGCTATATGATGGTGAAATTATATATGAAGAGGTTGCCGATAATACTGTAAATAACAATGAGATAGCTAACGAAAAACAGAATAAGTATAGCGAATACAGGCTGGATGGAATCGTACTTGCAGCGGCGGGAATAAAGCGTATCGGAAGAGATTCTGAGATCACACAGTACTTTTCAGAGGATGATATGATTCCGGCTCCGGCACAGGGCACACTGGCGCTTGAGCTACGTGCTGACAATGCTAAGCTGATGGCAAAGCTAGATGCTTTGTCAGATGAGAAAACCAATCTGTGCGCAGGCATTGAGAGAGAATTTTTAAAGCGAATCGGTGGAAACTGTCATCTGCCTGTGGCTGCATACTGTGATATTGTAAGTGAAAAAGACCGCGGTAATGACAGCAACAAAAATAACAGGCTAAAGCTTCTTGCGATGTTTGGCTCAGAGGATGGAAAACAGCTTGCAAGGACAGAGCAGATATGGGATATGACATCAGACAGAAACAATATTGTGGAGCGTGCGGTGCACGATATTCGGTATAAATTAGAAATAGACTAAAAAAATATCAAGTCATAATTTTTAATCATAATAATTCAGTAGAAAAATAATTAGGAAAATCATGAGAGAAAACACAGGAAAAGTAGTATTAGTTGGAGCAGGACCGGGAGATACGGGCCTGCTCACTTTAAAAGGAGAAAAATATATAAAACAGGCGGATTGTCTGGTGTATGACAGGCTATCATCACCAGAGTTTCTTTCAATGGCAAAGGCAGGCTGTGAGCTTATTTATGTGGGCAAGGAAAATCATAAGCATGTCATGAAGCAGGATGCCATAAACGAGCTTTTGTACGAGAAATCAAAATATCATGAGCTTGTAGTCCGTTTAAAGGGCGGAGATCCGTATGTATTTGGAAGAGGCGGAGAGGAAGCTCTCTACCTGGTAGATAGAAATGTGGAGGTAGAAGTGGTACCGGGTGTCAGTTCATCGGTTGCAGCGCTTGCGGCTGCGGGAATACCTATCACACACAGAGGCATAGCAAAAGGCTTTCAGGTCATCACTGCGCACAGCAGAAAGGATGAGGAGGCAGATATAGACTATTCCCTTCTTACAGATGAGACAATCACCTGCGTATTTTTGATGGGACTTGCGCATGTAAAAAGCATTGCAGCAGGGCTTATGAAAGCAGGACGAAGAGCGGATACTCCGGCAGCAGTGATATCGAACGGTACACTTGCCGCGCAGCGCAAATGTATAGGAACGCTTGCGGATATCGGAGAAAAGATTGAGGAAGCAAAGCTGACATCACCGGCTATAATCGTTGTGGGAGATGTGGTTTCACTGAATGACAGGCTTGATTTTTTTGAAAAAAGGCCGCTGTTTGGAAGAAAAATCACAGTACCGTATATCAAAACAAACGAATTGATAGCAAAATTACAGCAGCTTGGAGCAGATGTCACACCGGTTAAGACAGGCATAATTAAACCAGTTATAATTCCTAAATTTGTTGATAAGGTAAGATCAGCAGACTGGATAGTTTTTACAAGCAAAAATGGTGTAAGATCATTTTTCTATAATCTGGAGCTGGCAGGGGCAGACATCAGGCTTATAGCAAATGCAAGGTTTGCAGTGGTGGGAAAAGCTACAGAAAAAGAGCTTGCAAAGCATCACATAAATGCAGATATTATTCCGGCAGAACAGACCGGAAAAGAACTTGCAGGAGAATTGAGTTCATATATGGGCGATAATGATGAAATCAAAGTCTGCATTTTCTCGGCAAAGGAGGCTTCACCTGACCTTGAGGCAGGGCTTAAAGAAATATGTCAATTAGAAAAAATTGATGCATATGTAAATGAGCAGGCATATGAGAGTATTCCTGAAAGCATTGGAAACATGGTAAGTGAAGCTGTTTTTACAAGCGCATCAAATGTGGAAAGATTTTTTCATATGCTGCCGGAGAATGCATACGTGGAAACAGCATACTCAATAGGTGAAAAAACAACAGCAGCATTAGAGCAGCACAATGTGAGAGAGATAGTACAAGCTGATGATAGCAGTTATGAAGCGCTGGTAGATAAAATATCTTATAAAGATGCTTTTAAAGATTAAGAATTTATGGTGACAAAAGTTATATAAAGTTATATAATAAATGCAAAGTTATATAAGGTTATATAAACTTATATACGAAACAAAAAGTTATATAAAGTTATATAAGGGGAAAACAAAATGCAAAATCCATTTACATTATCATTCGGGAAAAAACCACTGCAATATATATCAAGAATCTCACAGACCAATCAGATAGTAGAGACATTTAGGTCAGAAAATCCTGCAAACCAGCTTTTTATGATAACCGGGGTAAGGGGATCGGGCAAAACGGTTATGATGACCAATATAGTATCAGAGATAAAGAAGGATGAGGAATGGCTGACAGTTGAGCTTAACCCTACGAGAGATATGCTTCAGAGCCTTGCAGCTAAGATTTACAGTATGCCTCAGATGAATAAAATATTTGTCAATGCAAAACTGGATTTTTCAGCGTTTGGACTGGGCGTTTCCATAGAAAATGCAGCACCGGTTACGGATATAGAAAATGTGCTGGAATTGATGCTTGAAAATATAAAGAAACATAATAAGCGGTTACTCATTTCAGTTGATGAGGTTATGAACTGTGAATTTGTAAAAGTATTTGTCAGTTCATTTCAGATATTTCTGAGACAGGATTATCCTATTTTTCTGCTTATGACGGGGCTGTTTGAAAATATATATGATCTGCAGAACGACAAGGCACTTACATTTTTGTACAGGGCGCCTAAGATAATGCTTGAGCCACTTAGCTTTACAGCAGTCAGGAAACACTATATGGATATTTTTGAACTGGATCAAAGAGAGGCAGACAAAATGGCAGCTCTTACAAAGGGATATCCTTTTGCATTCCAGGTATTGGGATATCTTTACTGGGAAAACAGGGATGATCACACGATAGAAGATATTTTACCGGAATATGATCAGTGCCTTGATGAGTATGTGTACAGTAAAATCTGGTCGGAGCTGTCAGAGCTTGATAAAAAAATATTGTTGGAAATATCAGTAAGTGGTGAAGAAAAGGTAAAAGAAATCAGAGAAAAACTGGATATGAATTCAGGATTATTCTCGGTATATAGAGACCGGCTCAAAAGAAAGGGGGTTATAGATACCTCTGAGTACGGTAAAATTACTCTCACACTTCCACGATTTGAAGAATTTGTCAAAACGCGACAAATGTAATATACTATATCCAACTGAAACATTAACATAATAAAGGAGAAGCACAATGAAAGAATACAGTATAGGTACAAAGTGTGTACAGGCAGGCTATGCAGCCGGAAACGGAGAGCCGAGACAGATTCCGATTATTCAGTCAACTACATTCAAATATGACACAAGCGAGGACATGGGAAAGCTTTTTGACCTTGAGGCAGAGGGCTATTTCTACAGCAGACTGCAGAATCCAACCTGTGATACGGTAGCAAGAAAAATCGCAGCTATGGAGGGTGGCACTGCTGCCATGCTCACATCATCAGGACAGGCAGCCAATTTCTATGCCATGTTCAACATATGTGAGTGCGGAGACCATATCGTGGCATCATCATCCATCTATGGAGGCACCTTCAACCTCATCGCGGTAACTATGGCAAAGATGGGTATTACAGCTACATTCGTATCTCCTGATGCTACAGAGGAGGAGCTGAATGCAGCATTCAGACCAAACACAAAGCTTATGTTTGGTGAGACTATTGCCAATCCTGCGCTTACGGTGCTTGATATAGAGCTTTTTGCAAAGGTGGCACACGAGCACGGAGTACCGCTTATAGTGGACAATACCTTCCCGACACCTGTAAACTGCAGACCAATTGAGTGGGGCGCAGATATTGTCACACACTCTACCACAAAGTACATGGACGGACACGGAGCCACACTCGGCGGAGCAATCGTAGACAGCGGCAAATTCGACTGGATGGCACATGCAGATAAATATCCGGGACTGTGCACACCTGACGACAGCTATCATGGCATCACATATGCAGAGAAATTCGGCAAGGAAGGTGCGTTCATTACCAAATGTACAGCACAGCTTATGCGCGATTTTGGTTCTATGCAGTCACCACAGAATGCATTTATGCTGAATCTTGGCCTTGAGTCACTTCATGTGCGTATGCCAAAGCATGTGGAAAATGGACAGGCAGTGGCTGAATTTTTGGAAAATCATCCAAAGGTTGCCTATGTAAACTACTCAGGGCTTCCTTCAAACAAATACTATGAGAGAGCACAGAAGTATCTTCCAAACGGAGGCTGCGGAGTCGTATCATTTGGCTTAAAGGGCGGCAGAGAGGCAGCGTCTGCATTTATGAAGGCATTAAGGCTTGGTGCAATCGAGACACATGTGGCAGATGCGAGAACCTGCTGCTTAAATCCGGCAACAAGCACGCATCGTCAGATGAATGATGAGCAGCTTAAGGAAGCAGGAGTGCCGGCAGAGCTTATCAGAATAAGCTTAGGTCTTGAGGACAAGGTGGATTTGATTGCAGATATCTCAAACGCACTCGACGCTATAAAATAAAATATATATTCATAAAATACACAAAAAGAACAAAATTAGTAAAAACAAAACTTTACGAAATGACTTACTAATGATATAGTAGTGATAGGTATGAAAGAGTTTTAATAATTATTTTATTTTTGTGGGAATTATTATGAGTAATAGATTTGATGATGAAAACAATATAGAGATGGATATAAAGACCGCATTCGCATCCTGGGGAAAGTATGTTTTTAAGTGCTTTCCGCAGGAATGCCGTTTGAGGTCTTTTTTATCAGAGGATTCATTAGATGACTCAGAAGAGAAAAATGTGGATATTATAAACAATCCGTTTATAGACAGCATGGTTGACAGGAATAATCTGCTGAAGGCTGTTAAACAGATTGCAGAGGGAGAAAAATTTGCTACTGTAGTACTGCATGCCAAGGAAGGAACAGATACCTACAGGATATCATTCAAGTCGATTTGCTTTGATGATGATGGCAGAACAGTTGAGGCAATAGGGCTTGCTGAGCAGCTTGATGAGCGTCTTAACGAGAGTGAGATGGTGAATGCTTTAGGAAGCAACTTCAACAGTATCTACTATGTAGATGTAGACAACAATAAGATGTATCCGTACAGGATGAATCCTTCTGTCCGTGCTATGTTTGGAGAAGTGCTTGAGTCAAAACCGGGCTATAATGAGATGATGGAACAGTATGTAAATGCTATCGTCTTAGAAGAGGATAAGCTTCACATGCTTTTAGAGACATCAATTAATAATCTGCGCAGGCAGTTTTTGATAAAGGATACCTATCAGCATGATTACCGCATCGTGAGGGATGGACAGGTACAGTATTGCAGAGCAAAGTTTGTCAATGTGTCTGGCGTGGGAGAGCTGCACAAGATGATAGCGGGCTTTTCGGATATAAGCCCGGAGAAGCAAAGAGAGCTTGAGCGTATAGCGTATGTGGATGCAGTGACCGGAGGCAACAATTACGAGAGTTTTAAAAAGAAGCTGCGTGACAGAAACGTATCAGGATATCTGATTTCCATGGATATTCACTCCTTCAAGATAGTGAACTCCATCTGTGGTGTGGCAAAGGGCGATGAGGCGCTTAGATGGATTTCTGAAAATATACGCGGTGTTGTAGGATATAATGACATATCAGGTCATATAAATGCAGACAGATTTGTTATTTTCTTTGCGGATGACAAGATAAATAAGGTTATCAGAAAGATAGAGACCATCAATTTACAGCTTATTAAGGTTTCAGAATCCTTAAAGATTCCAAAGATTCAGCCATACTTTGGTGTGACAAAATGGGAGCCGGGAAAAAAGGTTGAGGAAGCATACGGCGAGGCCAACTTTGCCAAGAATCGGATCAAGGAGCGGAAGGACGTGCTCTATCAGATATACAGTCAGGCCGATACAGAAAGGATTGTCGAAGAAAAGCAGATGGAGGATAACTTCTACCGGGATTTAAATGACAATCATTTTGAGATATGGTATCAGCCCAAGTATGCTCCAAAGACCAACAAGCTGGTCGGTGCAGAGGGACTTGTCAGGTGGAGAAGAGAAAATAATGAGATTATTCCGCCATCCAAATTTATACCGCTTTTTGAAAGAAACGGCATGATTAAGGCGCTTGATGAGTATGTATTCCGCGAGGTGTGTACACATCAGAGAAGATGGCTTGATGAAGGGAAAAAAATAGTTCCTATCTCAATCAACCTGTCCAGAGCGAGCCTGTACTTTGAGTCTGTGGTTAAAAGATATCATGATATAGCAAGAAGAATCGGCATATACACACATCTTGTGCCTATAGAGATTACAGAGAGTGCAGCGGTCGATAATGATGAAATCAAGAGTATTGCGGATAAATTCCATGGCAATGGATTTCCACTTTTGGTGGATGATTTTGGCTCAGGCTATTCATCACTTGTTACCCTCAATATGAAGTGCTTTGATACACTCAAAATCGACAAGAGCCTGATTGACTATATAGGAGATTCAAATGGTGAGAGGCTGCTTGTGCACACGATAGCACTGGCCAAGGAGCTGGGAATCTGCGTGACCGCCGAGGGTGTTGAGAGTCAGGAGCAGGTAGAGTTTTTGAAGAATATAGACTGCGACAGTATACAGGGCTTTTATTATTCAAAGCCACTGCCGTTAACAGAGTATGAGATGCTTTTGGATTGATAAATATAAAAAATATAAGCAGTATAAAAGAGCCGGTCATGTGACCGGCTCTTTTGAGGGGAGTATAAATAATTAATAAGAGGTATAACATTGAAAAGATTTCTCTCTTCGGAAACATTATAAAATAACAGTAATTAAAAAGCAATACTTTGAAACACAAAATAATATAATTTTAACAAAACGAGTTAATTTATTAAAGAGCTAAAGTACTAAAGCACCGGCTGTAATGATTTTGGTGATTTATCGCAGTTCACATCTCATAATAAAATGAATATCATAATGTAAATTCGTATTTTGGCGTATGGATGTATGAAATTTAAAATAGTTTATGCGGATGAGCTTTATAAGGTGCAAAAAGAAATGAATGCACTGCTTATAGATATAAGAACAAGAGAGGAATATGACAGGTCGCACTGGAAAGGCGCACTCAGTATGCCTATGGATATCACGGATTCATATGAGAGTGAACTCGATGCGTCACAGAGTGTGATTTTTTACTGCACGCATGGTGGAAGCAGCATGAAGCTGGCCAGATATCTGGGAAATCGCGGTTTTGATACAGCGACAGTCATAGGTGGATACAATGCTATGTGCGGATATCAAAAAAAGTTGCAGAAATATGGCTGAAACTATTTAAAAAAATTGAAATTTATGCAACAATATTAGATAACAATGTAAAGTACAATTATAGAAAGGCAGTTACACAATATATGAATAGATTTGAGCTTGTTGTGCCATGTCATTTTGGCCTTGAGGCAGTAGTCAAGAGGGAGATATATGATCTGGGATATGAGATAACACGTGTGGAGGACGGCAGGGTATCGTTTGAGGGCGATGCTGAGGCTATATGCAGAGCGAATATATTCTTAAGAGGCGCAGAGAGAGTATTACTTCAGGTAGGACGCTTTAAGGCTGCCACATTTGATGAGCTTTTTGAAAATGTAAAGGCTCTCCCATGGGAAAATTATATTCCCAAGGACGGCAGATTCTGGGTGAAAAAGGCTTCTTCCATAAAGAGTAAGCTTTTTTCACCATCTGATATACAGTCTATCGTGAAAAAGGCTATGGTTGAGAGAATGAAGAGGTCTTATCACATTGACTGGTTCCCGGAGGACGGAGCACAGTATCCGGTAAGGGTTTTTCTGTACAAGGATGAGGTGATGGTGACACTTGATACATCGGGGGATTCCCTTCACAAGAGAGGATACCGTCTGGCAACGAGCAAGGCGCCGCTGACTGAGACACTTGCAGCATCGCTCATCATGCTTACACCATGGCATGCAGACAGAATACTTGTGGATCCGTTTTGTGGCAGTGGTACATTTCCGATAGAGGCAGCCATGATGGCAGCAAATATAGCACCCGGTATGAACAGGGAGTTTACAGCTGAGAGCTGGACCAATATCATACCAAGAAAGCTGTGGTATGAGGCTGTGCAGGAGGCAGAGGATATGATAGATAAGGATGTGCAGGTGGACATCCAGGGCTATGACATTGACCCTGATGTGGTGGCTGCAGCCAGGGAAAATGCCAAGAGAGCCGGAGTGGAGCACATGATTCATTTCCAGCAGAGGGCTGTGGCTGACCTGCATCACCCGAAGAAGTACGGATTTATTATCTCAAATCCTCCATACGGTGAGCGACTCGAGGAGAAATCAGCGCTCCCGGCACTGTATTCACAGATTGGAGAAGCTTATAAGAGGCTTGATGCATGGTCGATGTATCTGATTACGAGCTATGAGGATACAGAGCGCTATATCGGCAGAAAAGCTGACAAAAACAGGAAAATCTACAATGGTATGATAAAGACATATTTTTATCAGTTTATGGGGCCTAAGCCTCCGAGAAGGAAAAAGGATTAGCAGGGTATATGAAATATTCAAAGAGATATATTGCATTTACATTAATCTTGGCACTTATCTTTGTGTCTAATTTTTACATATATGCAAAGGACAGCTCTACACTTGGCGCGTTCAGAGGAGCACAGATAGATAATACTATATGGAGTCCGCTTGTGGCTGCTGATGTAAATGGAACCACCATCAGGCTTAGGATAGAAAATAAGGAGTATACGAGCGAGGATGAGCATGTGTATATGGATGAGAACAGGAATATAATGGTTCCCGTGTCTATGCTTCGCGATGCACTAAACAGCAGTGCACATGTATACAATAAAAATGAGCTTCTGGTGGAAAAGCACAGTCTGACAGCTGATTTCAAGCTGGCAGATGACAATGGCTTTGTACAGTATAAGGGACAGTTTTATGCAAGCTTAGACAAGCTGTCTAAACTTTTGGATATGACCTGCAGCTTTGATACGGCGACAAATACGCTTACTATGACAGACAAATCCGAGGGTGTATCAACGGTGCCAACAAAGTATGATCTGAGGGAAAGACAGCGTGTGTCACTAATCAGGGATCAGGGCAGCTACGGCACCTGTTGGGCTTTTGCGGCCACAAGTGCACTTGAGTCAGCCCTTATGCCGGAGGAGCAGCTTTTGTTTTCCGTGGATCATATGAGTATGAGCAACTCATTCAACGTCAATCAGTATGACGGTGGAGAGTATACCATGGGAATGGCATATCTGGCAGCATGGCAGGGACCGGTTTATGACGCGGATGATCCTTACGGAGATGGAGTGACACGCGATGATCTTGCAGCAGTAAAGCATGTGCAGCAGATGCTTATCATAGATGGAAAGGACTATCAGGGCATAAAGGAGGCTGTTTTCAAATATGGTGGTGTGCAGACATCGCTTTACAGTACAATAGCAAGCTCAAAGACAAAGACGCCTTATTACAATAAGCAGACTAATTCTTACTGTTATATGGGTCAAGATAAGCCAAATCATGATGTGGTTATAATTGGCTGGGATGACAATTACCCTAAGGAAAACTTCAATGTGGATCTGGAAGGAGATGGAGCCTTTATATGCCAGAACAGCTGGGGCAGCAGTTTTGGAGACAATGGGGTGTTCTATGTGTCATACTACGATACAAATGTGGGCACGCACAATGTTGTTTATACAGATATAGAGAGTGCTGACAATTATGATAATATATACCAGAGTGACCTGTGTGGCTGGGTAGGAAAGATGGGCTACGATAAGGAGGATATGTACGGAGCCAACATATTTACCGCACAGTCGGCTGAATCGCTAAGGGCTTCCGGCTTTTATGCTACAGCAGCGGATACCTCATACAAGCTGTATGTAGTTAAGAATTTTGAGAATGAGTATTCTTTTAAAAATAAGACGCTGGTGGCTGAGGGGTCACTAAAAAATGCAGGCTATTACACTGTTGATTTTGATGAGCCTGTTGATTTGGAGTCAGGTGAGCGTTATGCCATTGTACTTTATATAAATACACCGGGCTCGACTCATCCGATGGCTATAGAGTACAACTCGGGAGAAGCATACATGTCTACGGTCAATCTGGATGATGGCGAGGGCTACATCAGCTATGATGGTGTGGCATATATCAATGTAAAGGAAAAACAGGATTGTAACCTCTGTATAAAGGCCTTTTCTGATAACAGATGATATGGCAAAAGCACTGGAGGATAATGTGCTGCAAAACTATGTCAAGGCTTCCAGGCCTTTGATGAGGGCTACTAGCTGTATCGGGAGATTGTCAGAATAGAAAAAGAAGGAAGGAAATATATTATGACAAAAATCATATTTGCAACAGGAAACAAGGATAAGCTCAGAGAAATCAAAGAGATACTTTCAGACTGTGATGTGGATATCCGTTCAATGAAGGAAGCAGGTATCAATGTGGATATAGTGGAGGATGGGAAGACCTTTGAAGACAATGCGCTGATTAAGGCACGCGCAATTGCGGCACACACAGATGCAATTGTTCTCGCAGACGACTCAGGACTTGAGATTGATTATCTGAATAAGGAACCGGGAGTATATTCAGCGCGCTATATGGGCGAGGATACTTCCTATGATATAAAGAATAATAACCTTATAGAACGCCTTGACGGTGTGCCAAAGGAGAAGCGTACAGCCCGCTTTGTGTGTGCTATCGCCGCAGTGCTGCCTGATGGAAAGGAACTTGTGACCAGACAGACTATGGAGGGCTATATAGGATGGGAGATAGCGGGAGCCAACGGCTTTGGCTATGATCCTATATTCTATTTAGATGAGTACGGCTGCTCTTCTGCAGAGCTTACTCCCCAGCAGAAGAATGCCATAAGCCATCGAGGCAAGGCTCTTCGCGCCATGAAAGAGATGCTTGTGAAGGTAATCTAGAGTGTAGGAGTTCAATTGCAACGTATACGGATAAAATGGCTGCCGGGAAGCTCTTTTAAGCTGACCGGCAGCCATTTTAAAAAAAATATAAAAAAAATAAAAAAAGTTGTTGACATATTCTTCCCTTTGCTATATACTAATTCTTGCGTCACGGAAAGAACGCAAACAAATCCTTCGGGGTGTGGCTCAGCTTGGCTAGAGCGCCTGGTTTGGGACCAGGAGGTCGCAGGTTCGAATCCTGTCACCCCGACTACATGCGGGTGTAGTTCAATGGTAGAACACCAGCCTTCCAAGCTGGATACGTGGGTTCGATTCCCATCACCCGCTTAGATATTGCAGTATTCGCAATATCCCATATGTGTCTGTAGCTCAGTTGGATAGAGCACCGGCCTTCTAAGCCGGGTGTCGGGGGTTCGAATCCCTTCAGGCACATTTTTTATTTCATATCAATTCCATATGGATCATATGAAGTAAATATGGTGGGTATAGCGCAGTTGGTTAGCGCGCCAGATTGTGGCTCTGGAGGCCCAGGGTTCGAATCCCTGTATCCACCCTTTGCATTAATGCAAATAGTGTCGTGCGCATTATATGCGTATCCGTGCGGCGCACGAGTATTACTCAAGGGCTATCGCCAAGCGGTAAGGCACAGGATTTTGATTCCTGCATTCGTTGGTTCGAATCCAACTAGCCCTGTTACAATCTGAATATATGGGATATTAGCTCAGGTGGTAGAGCACTTGACTTTTAATCAAGTTGTCCGGGGTTCGAATCCCCGATGTCTCATTAGAAAAAGAAAACCATCACTCGTAAGAGTGGTGGTTTTCTTTTTCTATTGATATATTGTGAATTGAATTCCGGACAACGTAGTTGGTCGGGGCGCTAGACGTCCGGGGGACGTCTGTTCAGCGCGGACCGAAGCGGAGCGTAGACCGCTAGACGTCCGGGGGACGTCTGTTCAGCGCGGACCGAAGCGGAGCGTAGACTGAATCCCCGATGTCTCATTATAAATGAACACTGTTTTTTTGATGTTCAAAAAATCAATTACTCCTAAATAGTGGACAACATATTTTAATTAGTAAAACTGCACAAAAAATAATTGAAAATTTGTGCATGTTTGTTAACACTTTCAGAGGTCAAGGTGATACTATAATAACCGTAAAAACCCCCCAATACATTATATATTTTTTACTATTCCCATAGTAAAATACCTTCTCCTAAAAGACAGCAGAACGATGGCTGTCTTTTTTTGCTCTAATTTAAGAAAAGACAGCCATACATTTATTATCAATTATTCTTTTGCAAAGTCGAAATTCTACAGTTCAAATGCTAAAATTACATTATAAAAAAACACCGTTAGATTTACACCGTCAGATTTATATTGCTTCCTGCCCGCAGTGATGTGTAGTAATCATCATACGACGAGCTCTGTAATACTATATTCTTTGCGTTTGGATGATTTCATGGCATCGCGGTTGTTTGAATAATAATTTCTCATAAAATATGTTGCTGAACTTACTCGTGTACTCATGTTAATCCTCTTTATATTTTTAAATTTTAAAGTTTAAAATAATTGCGTTATAACTACGATTTTAGGTTTTATTTTGAACGTATAATTGCACTTAAGTATTTGTTATAAATATTTTATCGGATAATTGCACGAAAAAGTTTACTTATGCGATCAAAAGAAGTAAAATACAAAGGAATGCGTAGAATAAGAAAAACGCGATTATGCAATCGAAATGCTACCAAGCAAAGAGTAACAGAACATAATGTACTAAAACAAAATGTAACAAACATAAAGTTACAAAAAATGCAACAAACATAATGTAACCAAAGGAGGATATGGGGCATGAGTAAAAAAGCTTTCGGTACAACATCAAAAGGAGTGGAGGCATCGCTTTACGAAATCAGCAATGGCGGTGGAGTGAGAGTACTTTTGACAGACTATGGCGCTGCAGTTGTATCTATTTTTGTAAAGGACAGGGATGGCGATGAGAGAGATGTCATTTTAGGATATGACAATGTGAAGTCATACGAGAAGGAGTACTGCTATTTTGGTGCTACTGTCGGCAGATATGCAAACAGGATTTCTGATGCAAAGGTTAATATTGATGGAGTGGAATATAAGCTTGAGGCTAATGACAATGAGAACAGTCTTCACAGTGGCTCAAATGGTTTTTCTAAGCGCTTCTGGACTGTTAAGGAGCAGAAGGCAGATGAGATTACCTTTGAGATAGAGGATGCAGATTTGGAGCAGGGCTTCCCGGGAAATGCAGTCGTTGATGTGACATTTAAGGTAACAGAAGAAAATGCACTTGCTATTATATATAATGCAAAGGCAGATAAGACAACTACCTTCAATATGACAAACCACAGCTATTTCAATCTGAACGGTCATGCATCAGGAAGCGTATACACTCACACATTGCAGATAAATGCTGAGCATTACACACCTGTAAAGGATTCCAAGGCTATTCCTACAGGTGAGATTGCACCGGTTGAGGGTACACCATTTGATTTTACAGAGGCTAAACCAATCGGAAGAGATATCGAGGCAAATGATACACAGCTTCATTATGGAAGCGGATATGACCACAATTTTGCAATAGACAAGACCGCTCCGGGAGTAGAAAAGGTCGCAACAGCATACTCTCCTGAGAGTGGCATACAGATGGAGGTATACACCGACTGTGTCGGAATTCAGCTTTATACTGCCAACTTTATCGTGGGACAGGAAGGCAAGGGCGGAGTCAAATACAATAACCGAGATGCATTCTGCCTCGAGACACAGTTCTATCCAAACTCAATAAATGAGACCAACTTCAGTACACCTGTTACAAAGGCTGGCGATACATACCACACAGAGACAGATTACAAATTCTCTGTGAGATAAAATGCCAACATAAGAGAGATACAGAATAGTTAAAGCCCACCATATTGATGAAATTTATCATTAATATGGTGGGCTTTCTTAAGCTTTGTTTAATCAAACACTGATACAGTGGTTTTATTTCTGGAAATGTGGTATAAATATATTTATATGTATGAAATGAACATATGATTACATTTATAAATTGCGCTAATACTATTATGTTAATGCTATTATGCTAGGTAATTTGTTAGTATTTAAAGCAAGCTGTATTTTTAGTAATCATAAACATTGGCAAATAAAGATTAAAATTGTCAAATAACAATAAATAGTGATAAACATTGATAAATATAGATAATTATTGAGATGACTTCGCACACGCAAACCTGCATTACCGCTGGCATATGGTGTGTTCCGAAGAAATATATGAACTGCCACAAAGTTCCATTAACCTTCGGTGACGATAAAAAGCAGACTGATAAAACAGACTATCCGGATGCATTTTTTGTGGCTGACTTCATATATTTCTGAGGAATATACCATATGCTGGCGCACCATCACAGCCTGCAAGTGCGAAGTCCCCTAAAAATAGAAATTAAAACAAATAAATATATAGCACAGAGGAAACAAACCATGAAAATAGTATTTTTAGATTCCAAAACAATTGGTGACGACATCGACCTTTCCGAATATGACAAGCTCGGGGAGGTTGTCAAATATGATTTTTCGACAACAGAGGAAGCAGAGGAGCGCACAAGGGATGCTGATGTGATTGTTTTAAATAAGGTCGAGGTAAATGAGAAATCTATAGGACAGGCAAAAAATTTAAAGCTCGTATGTGTGACTGCAACAGGCACAAACAATCTGGATAAAGAATATCTGGCAAAAAGAGGTATTGAATGGAGAAATGTCGCAGGGTATTCTACAGAGACCGTGGCGCAGCATACGTTTGCACTGCTATTTTACCTGCTTGAGAAGCTGAGATATTATGATGATTATGTGAAGAGCGAGAAATATGTGGGTGATACGTCGTTTACGCATTTTTCCAATGTGTTTCACCAGATTAGCGGTATGACCTGGGGCATCGTGGGGCTTGGAAATATCGGAAGACGCGTGGCTGATATCGCAAAGGCTTTTGGCTGCCATGTGGTTTATTATTCTACCTCAGGAAGAAATTCACAGCCGGGCTATGAGAGGGTGGATTTTGATACTCTGCTTGCCACGTCTGATATCGTGTCGGTGCATGCACCGCTCACGGATGACACACTTGGTCTGATGGACAAGGCTGCGTTTGAAAAGATGAAAAAATCTGCGATATTTTTAAATCTTGGCAGAGGTCCTATAGTGAATGAAGCGAATCTGGCACAGGCGCTTATGGATGGAGAGCTGGCGGCGGCAGGTCTTGATGTGCTGGCGCAGGAGCCTATGAGCGAGGACAATCCGCTCCGTGCGATAAAGGATTCAAACAAGCTGATTATCACACCGCATATTGCGTGGGCAAGCGTTGAGGCAAGAACAAATCTGATGCACATTATATACAGTCAAATTGAGGACTTCTTTGCTAATTAGAAAATATAATTTAAAATCAAATCGCAACATTTAGAGGAAGCATTAAGAGGAAGCATTAAGAGGCAGAAATGAGCATCAAATTTGAGATAACAAAACAAAACAACATACACTTTGGAATTGCAGCAGTGGCGGCCGCGCTGGTAGGTTACTTTACATCGGCAAGCTGGTGGGTGATTCTTTTGTTTGCGGCAGTATATTTTGGACTTGTAAATGTGAAGCTTGAGCTTCCGGTGAAGCTGTCGTGGCTTTGGGCTGCGATACTGCTTGTCATCGGAGCGATACTATCTGTTTTTTCGGTGCAGTATGTGCTGCTGACGGATGAGGACTTTGTGAAAACCACCGATATGATATGCGTGGTGAATATGGTTCTGGCGCTCGCTATATATCTGGTTATACTTTTTATCACAAACAACACGAGGCTGACATGTACCATAGCATCAATTGCTATACTCGCGTTTGGATTTATAGATTATTTTGTCTATGAATTTCGTGGTAATGAGTTTACGTATGCGGATTTGAAGTCAGCGGGAACAGGACTTTCTGTCGTGACAAAATACAAATTCGTCATAGACTACAAATTTTTGTATGTGATTCTGGCGGCTGTTTTGTATATCATGCTGGTAAGGCGCATAGAAGTGCAGTTCGAGTCGGCTATCCATATGAGGATTATTTCGATTCTTCTCACAATAATATGCATGCTGTATGTCATCATGAATTCCATGTCACTGAACACCGAGACCTGGGAGAAAAAGGGCACGTACAGAAACGGCTATCTGCTGAACTTTGTGCTCGGCATAAGGGACAGCTTTGTGAAGGCACCTGATGGCTACAGCAAGGCAGCAGTTGACAAGATAGCGGGCAATTTCAAGGAAACGGACAGCTCATATTCGCAGTCTGATGCGAAAAATCCGACAATCATTGTTATCATGAATGAGTCGTTTGCGGATTTGTCGGTGGTGGGAGATTTTGAGACCAACACGCAGGTTACGCCGTTTATGGATTCTCTGAGTGAAAATACGCTTAAAGGCTATGCTCTTTCGTCCGTGTACGGTGCGAAGACGCCAAACTCTGAGTGGGAATTTGAGACAGGAAACTCGATGGCATTTCTGCCGGACGGCTCGGTGGTTTATCAGCAGTATATAAATGATGACCCGACCTCCATAGTCTCAAACCTGAAGAATATCGGCTATACGACGGTTGCGATGCATCCGTACTATGCGACAGGCTGGAGCAGAAACAAGGTTTATCCGCATCTGGGCTATGATGAGACTTACTTTATAGATGATTTTGACCAGACAAAGATACTAAGGGAATATATCACTGACCAGGAGCTCTATGATAAGATCATTGACCGCTACGAGAAAAAGAGCGATGACGAGAAGCTTTACATCATGGGAGTCACGATGCAAAACCACGGTGGCTACGGTGAGAGATATGACAACTTCAACCAGGAGGTTTACAAGGTTGGAGCGTCATACACCGATGCGAACCAGTATCTGTCACTTTTGAATGAGAGTGACAAGGCGCTCGAAAATCTCATCACATACTTTAAGGGTGTGGATGATCCGGTAGAGATTGTGTTTTTTGGAGACCATCAGCCGGGATTATGCAATGATTTTATCAAGCTTTTAAATGGCAAGGGCAATTCCGGACTTACGGAGCAGGAGCTTGAGAATCTGTACAAGGTGCCGTTTTTCATATGGACCAATTACGAGACGGATGCACAGACAGTTGATGTGACGAGCCTCAACTACCTGTCCACACTGACGCTTGAGAGAGCCAACATAGATCTGCCGGCATACAACCGATTCCTCGCAGAGCTGATGGAGAAGATTCCGGCCATAAATTCAAGGGGCTATTATTCGAAAAAGAATGAGTGCTTTATGCATGTGGATGACGCAACAGGAGACGAGGCAAAATGGATAAAGGCATACAATATCCTGCAGTACAATTCGATGTTTGACGAGAAGGACAGAAGTTCACTGCTGTTTCCGTACCTGAAATAAAAAGGTAATTATTCAGAAACACTGAGAAGAACGGTAAAAAAGAAGCAAGAGAGGAAGTAACATAATGAGCAACAATACAACTGAGAAAAAAGCGGTCGTTTTCGACCTTGATGGAACACTTCTATACACACTTGAGGATTTAAAAAATGCAACAAACTATGCATTGAAACAAAATGGCATGCCGGAGCATACACTCGACGAGGTGCGCAGATTTGTGGGAAACGGTGTAAAGCTTCTGATGGAGCGCGCAGTGCCGGACGGAGCAGACAATCCAAAGTTTGAAAAGACATTTTCGGATTTCAAGGAATATTATGAGGCTCATTGCAATGACAATACAGCACCTTATGATGGAATCATGGAGCTCTTAAAGGAGCTTAAATTAAACGGCATAAAGCTTGCCATTGTTTCAAACAAGCTTGACCCGGCGGTAAAGGAGCTCAATCAGCTCTATTTCAAGGAGTATATGACATCGGCAGTCGGCGAGATGGAGGAAGAGGGTATACGCAAAAAGCCGGCACCTGATATGGTGCAGAAGGCACTAAAGGAGCTTGGAGTGACACAGGATGAGGCAATCTATGTGGGGGATTCTGATGTGGATATCGCCACAGCGAAAAACTCAGGTCTGGAGTGCGTATCTGTCACATGGGGCTTCAGGGATGTAGAGTTTTTGAAGGAGCATGGTGCAACAAATCTGATAGATGAACCGGTCGAATTGTTAAATTACGTATAATCAGGAGAACTTTGATTTATGCTTTCAGAAAAGGGACTATTGATAATTGAAAAGCTGGCAGAGCACAACAATGAGCTTGTCACATCAAAGGCTCTTGCTGCGTCCACAGGTATGTCGGAGCGAAGTGTGAAGACATATCTGAAGGAGGTGGCTGATTTTTGTGAGCAAAATTCCATGGTGCTCGACAGAAAGCCGGGCAAGGGCATGAAGCCGTGCTTTAGTGATGCACAGATAGGAAAGATTCTGGATGTGGCAGGGCGGAGATCGGCAGCAGTATCGCAGAAGAAGAGACAGAACTACATATCGTATATTCTGCTAAGCGGCTGGGATACATACACGTATGCGCTTTTTTCGGAGGAGTTAAATGTCAGCAAAAATGTCATCATGGATGATATAAATGAGCTTGACGCAGAGCTTCTGCTCTATGGCATTAAGGTGCACAGAACGGCGGGCTACGGAATATATGCGACAGGCAGTGAGCTTGATATCAGAAAAGCCATGAGGCATTTCTGCAGATATCCAATCAGTGATAAGCAGGTTATCAAGACCGATGACCACAGGCTTTCAAGACGCGCGGCCGAGGTGATAGCCAATAATTTCAGAAGCGTAAATCTGTCGATGGCAGTTGATATGATACATCATGTGGAGAGACGCTTTGATATCATCTTTACGGATTACACATTTCAGATGCTGGCAGAGTACATAGCTATTGCACTTTTCAGGGTGGATGTGGAGAAGGAACTGAAAACGGATGAGTTAGATCTGTCGAACCGAATATGTGATGCTGCAAGTGATGGGGATGCGGGCACCGAAACAGAGCAGCAGGTACAGAAAAATGGATTCGTAATGATAGAGCATGAGAACATGGCAAAGGAGGCAGCAGGCTTTCTGGAAAGACATCACGGCATCAGCCTCTCACAGCCTGAAATCATGTATCTGGCAATGCTTTTTTCCTGTGCCGAGGGACAAAACCGCGTTGTCATGTCCTGTGAGGAGGCGCTTAGCATAGAGGATGAGATGATAGTGTATCTGTCAAATCTTCTCGCTGCCAATCTGATTGAAAATGAGCTTCTACGTGAGAGCATGCGTAGCTTTTTACCGGGCTCCATTGCGAGGACTCATTTTGGCATAGAGATAGACAATCCGTTTCTTTCCGATATCACACAATCGTATGCCAGTCTCTTTACGGTATGTTTTACAGTATCGAGATACTACGAAAAGTACACAGGCGCCATGCCGAGCGAGAATGAGATAGCTTTTATTGCCTTGCAGGTGGGCGGAGCCCTGCACAGAAATCCTATGACAGTGCGCGCAGTGTTAATCGGTGCAGCAGGCTATGCGACCGGCAGCATAATAGCGGGCAAAATAGAAAACAGAGTGCCGGATGTAAGGATAGTAAGCATTTTGTCGTCAGACCGCATAGAGCATATTGACGAGTATGACTGCGACCTCATACTCTCGACCATAGACACACAGGCAGATATCCACAATGATATGAGATTTCTGTATGTTTCTCCACTAATCAGTGCGCAGGATGAGAAAAATATCAGAAACAAGTGCTTTGAGCTCATGACCGGCCAGAGCGCGGAGGTCAGCGAGTTTTCACAGATGCTGTCGGAGGAATTTATTATATTTGAGAAAAAGGCGAAAAAACGCAAGGATGTTTTAAAGCGTGCGTGCCAGCTTCTCATAAACAAAGGAATAGTGCAGAGCGAGTTTGCGAGGGATGTACTGGAGCGTGAGAAGGTGGAGGCAACCGCTGTGGGCTGCAATATAGCCATACCGCACGGAAAGCCTGAGCATGTAAACCGCTGCCAGATACTTGTTATACGTCTCGACAAGCCGATAGAGTGGGGCGAGAGGATGGCAGACATGATATTTCTGCTTGCGATAAACTTTGACAGTGTCAACACGACAAAGGCATTTTTCCATGACTTCACGAAGCTTTTGAATGAAAATGGAGCGACGGACAGGCTCAGGGAGGCTGCTTCACCTCATGAGCTTTGTGCAGCTATCCGGAAAGAGCTGGGGTGGAACTGAATATCACATTAATACAAAATTGCACCAGAGATGGTGCAATTTTGCATTTTGGGGAATATTGAAAAAACTCATACCGCACAGTACAATAAAACCATAGAAAGCAACGGACATATGACAGGCTGATGAATAGCAGAGGGCGATACAGTTAATCATATGTGTGAGCGAAATAAACAAACCAATAATTTTAAATTCAGGAGGACAAAACTATGGTAAGCAAGACAATGGTAGTAAAAGCAGCAGAGGGACTTCACATGAGACCTGCAGGAGTTATCGCAAGAGAGGCAGGCAAGTTTGATTCAGACGTAACAATCGTATTCGGCGACAAGAGAATCAACGCAAAGAGCCTTGTAAACATCATCGCAGCATGCATCAAGAAGGATGCAGAGATTACATTCGAGTGTGAAGGAGCTGACGAGGAAGCAGCACTTGCAAAGATGGAAGAGCTCGAGGCAGACAACTTCGGAGATTAATCAACCAGCAAAGTCAATCGGAGGTGTGATATGTACAAAGGAATCGCCGGCTCAGAAGGAATCGGAATCGGAAATGTGGTCATTATCGAAGAGCATGAGATAGTGATTGAGAATAAGAAAATTACAGATACAGACGCTGAAATCGCACGTCTCCAGGGAGCCATTGAGAAATTTGTAAATGATACAAACGCCATGGCAGACAGAATGGAAAAGACAGTCGGAGCAAAGGATGCGGATATCCTTCGCGGACATATCCAGATGCTTCAGGATCCGACCATAGAGGAACAGATTACAGCGCTCATAGTAAGTGAGAAAATCACGGCAGAGAAGGCACTCGACCAGGTGCTTGAGCAGACAGCAGAGATATTTGCACAGATACCTGATGAGCTTTTGCAGCAGAGAGCAACAGATTTCAGGGATATCAAAGCCAGAATCCTTAAGATTCTGCTTGGAATCGAGGACTACGATATCTCAGCAGCTCCGGCAGGCACAGTGCTTGTGGCACATGACCTGACACCATCCATGACAGCAGGTATCGTGGCAGAGAATATCGCAGGAATACTCACAGAGGTGGGTGGCAGAACCTCCCACTCAGCAATACTTGCAAGAGCAATGGAAATCCCGGCAGTTCTCAGTATTGACGGAATCTGTACATCTGTCAAAAATGGTGACAGAGTGGTACTCAACGGAACAAGCGGAGAGGCAATCGTAAACCCTGATGCTGAGACAGAGCAGAAATTCGCTGGGCTGCTTGAGGAATACAAAAAAGAGAAAGAACTCTTAAAGAAATTTGCGGGTGTGCCGACAGTATCAGCAGACGGCACAAAGGTAGAGCTTGTATGCAATATTGGAAAGCCTGAGGACGCAAAGAAGGCTGTAGAGTGTGACGGAGAGGGAATAGGACTTTTCCGTACAGAGTTCCTTTTCATGGACAGAGATACAATTCCTACAGAGGAAGAGCAGTTTGAGGCATACAAATCAGTAGCAGAGACAATGAAGGGCAAGCCTGTCATCATTCGTACACTTGATATCGGAGGCGACAAGGAAATCCCATATCTGGGCCTTGAGAAAGAGGACAACCCATTCTTAGGTTACAGAGCTATCAGATTCTGCCTTCAGAGAACAGACATCTACAATACACAGCTTCGTGCACTTGTGAGAGCCAGTGCATTCGGCAGGATAAAGATAATGGTTCCGCTTGTGACATGCGTAGATGAGCTTCGCAGTGTAAAAGCAATGGTAGCTGACATCATGAAAGAGCTTGATGCAGAGGGCATTGCATACAACAAGAACCTCGAAATTGGTATCATGATGGAGACACCGGCAGCCTGCATGATGGCAGATGTGCTTGCAAAAGAGGCAGCCTTCTTCAGTATCGGAACAAACGACCTGACAGGCTACACAATGGCAGTAGACCGTGGAAACTCAAAGGTAGCATACCTTTATTCAGCCTTCAATCCGGCAGTGCTTCGCGCAATCAAGCGTATCATCGAGTGCGGTAAGAAAGAGGGTATCATGGTAGGCATGTGTGGAGAGGCAGCAGCAGATCCAAAGCTCATTCCGCTGTTACTCGCATTCGGACTTGATGAGTTCTCAGTGAGTGCCACAAGTGTGCTCAAGACCAGAAAGACCATCGCAGACAGCAGTATGGCAGAATGCAAGGCATTGGCAGACAAGGTAATGGCATGCGCTACAGAGGCAGAGGTACAGGCAGTGCTTGCACAGCAGTAGATGCTAAATTTAAACAAGTATAAAAGTTAGTAAAAGAGTATAAATAAGAGTAAAATATAAAAGTATAACATTGAAATTTATTATAAAGACGGCTGAACCGGTGGGGACCGGGACGGCCGTCTTTTTTGTGTATACGAAATGAAAGATAAATATTTAGTTATTTACGATTAACTAAATTACGATTGAATAAATCGTATATAAGTAATAAAATATTGTGTATAGAGATGGAAGGAGAAAACTTAAGAATTCTTTAGATTTACTTAAGCGTTTTCTTAAGAGTTTGCATGTAAAATAAGTTTATAGGCATCTATAAGAAACTTTTAATAATGGAATGGGATAAATGAGATATGAACAAAAAAAGTGTAGCTAAAGAATGTATTAATGTAATATTACTGCTAATAAATATTAAAATACCATCAATAGTTTATGACTATTATTTTAAATACTCTGAAGGTCCATATTTACAAATTGCAGTGATTGTAGAATATAGTTTGACTTGTATAGCGTGGATGATATTGATATTGTATATAATAAAAGTTTTAAATTTAAAGAATAAAACCGGCATTGATTAAACAATAAAGAAGGGGGAAGCCTGTAGTGGAAAAAAATAGAAAACAGATTATTATCTGCGCAGCGATTGTCGCTTGTGTCTGTGTAATCAGTGTATTAATTACATATAACATATTACAACAAAGAAATCATCTGAGAGTGGAACTCTATTATGGAACTTTTGATTTTTCAGAGTATCAAAATGTTAAGAGTACCAATAAATTAGCCATTATACATGATAACGATGAAAAACAGGGTGAATATGAAATGGAGATAGAGAATACTGATAAGGTTGAAACGGGAATCTGGAAATGGAACGATGATGGTTATATTACCTTGTATCAGGATGATAAAGCAGTTGCAAATCTAGTGTATATGAATGGTAAATATCTTTTCTTTGATGCCGATGTTGAAATCCAAAAACTTAAAAGGATATCTGAAACGGCAATAGTAAAATAATTGAGGAGATGGGATATGATAGAAACAGCTATTATATATATAAAAAGAAATAAAATAAAATCTTTGATTATCATACTGATTATCGCGACAATAATTCTGGGTGAAATTATTGGCCTGCTATTAAGCAATGCCTCGGAAAAATCTGAGAGAGATGCATATTTATATAATGGGGCTGCATTAGTAATTGAGGATGATAATGGAGGATTTACCAAGAGTGATTATGATGAAATCAGAAAAGTGAAATATGTAACAGGACTGGGGGCGTGGAGAGAGCTGATTGCAGATCCGGTGGATACAGAGAATGTAAAGGAACATAAAGGAATAGATCCGGAGAATAAAGATGTGCGCAATCGGGCTGACAAAATGGTGATTGTTGCAAATATGGATGTGCAGCAATATAGCCTGTTTTCATGGGAAAAAAATGTATCTCTTATTGAAGGGGAATTTCCAACATATGAAAATAAAGGAATTATTGTAGAACAGCGATATGCGAAAAAAAATAACCTTAAGGTAGGGGATGAAGTTAAATATACTATAGGAGACCAATCGGAGGCAACGTCTTTACAAATATGCGGAATTTATAAAGTGGACAGTGATTTCGAAATATATGATTCAAATGAAGAGGGAACCTCGGTATACATACATAGTCCATATAATTCTATATATGTAGATTATGATTATATTGTAGAGTTACTAGGGTTAGAGTACACAGCGTCAACGGGAAGCGAAGTGTATATTGATAAGATAGAGCATATAGATGCAGTAAAAAAACAATTAAAGAAAATGTATGGAGATAATGTGGAGATATATGATAATACTTCTAATTATCTCGATTCAGAATGTAAAGTCGTAGGATTGATGGGAAAAACATCAAAAATAATTTGCTGGATGATAATTATAATGGGTGAAATTATTTTGTTAATCGTTTTCTCGTTTTATACTATCCAATACCAAAAAGATACAGGACTTTTTATGGTACTCGGAAGGTCAAGAAAATGGTGTATAGGTAGATTTGCATTTATAGGAATGATATATGCAATTAGTGGATTACTTTTGGGTGCGCTATTATACTGTGTGCTTGGCGATTTAATATGTAGCATTATAAGTGGTATAGGTAAGAATGTCATAATTAATAGTACAGACAGAGCTATAGGTGGATATGATATACCAGGAATATTTCAAGGCTTTGAGGTACGTATAGAAATGAGTGCTTTTTTTACTCTGAAAAACATTATAATTCTATTAATAATTTCGTTGGTTAATTGGATTGCATTTATGGTACTGCCTGTTGTAACAACTGTTGAAGAAAATGCAAAGAAACTGTTAAATTCGAAGGGATAGTGGTAAATATGTTGGAAATGATTAATGTATCGTATGCATATAAATCAAAGAAGGAAATTGTGCATGTACTGGATAAAGTTACATACAGATTTGAAATAGGAGAAATGTATGGAATATTTGGTCCGTCAGGTTCAGGAAAGACAACGTGCTTATCGTTACTTGCCGGTTTAGAAAAACCGGATGAGGGGGAAATTTTGCTGGATGGAGAAAATATACAAAATATTGGTGGAAGAAAACTGCGCCAAAACAGTATATCATTGGTTTTTCAGGATTATCAGTTATTTGATTATATGACTTCCCTTGAAAATGTAATGGTTGCAGCCCAGATAAGCTTACCTGATGTACCCAAAAAAGAATTGATAAAAATGTGTAGAGACAGCCTTGTAATGGTTGGACTTGATGATAGTCAGATAACCCGAAAGGTTACGGAATTGTCAGGTGGACAGCAGCAAAGAGTTGCAATAGCGAGGGCGTTGATAACAGATGCAAAATATATTCTGGCAGATGAGCCTACAGGAAATCTGGATAAAGAAAATCGAAGAAAAATTGTCGAATTGTTACAGCAGATAGCTCATGAACAGGACAGATGTGTTATAGTAGTAACCCACTCGGATTATGTAAAGAAAAAATGTGATATTTGCTATGAAATGGGAGATGACGATGAGGAATAAATGGTGGCAGGCATGCAAAGAATTATTAGGGAGACCGGGGCGGAATATACTAATTGCTATTTGCATATTTGTACTGACACTGTTTTGCGGAATTGCAACATTTTTAGATTCGGCAATAGAGAGCTTTTACAAATCTTTTGCAGATATGGCAGGATGTTGTGTTCTTGTTGAATTAGACGATTTTTCTACTTTAGATGATTGGAAAGATATTTTAGAATATGCAGATAATAATAAAAATGTTGTAGGATATAATAATGCATTTACAAGTGATATTATATGTGAAGCAGTAGATTTTGAAAATGTACCGTATACAGAAAAACAAAGTGATTTTGAGAAAAATAAAATATATGTCAGTGGAAACATAAATACTTCTTACAATGAATATTTCAGTAGTGGTATTTTTAAAATTTCAAAAGGAAAATATCCGATGTCAGGTGATAAAGGGGCAATGATATCAGATAAGCTCGCTTCTGAAAATAACCTGTCAATTGGTAGTAATATATCTATACAGTATGAAAATAATACAATAAGTATTAAGGTGATTGGAATTTATACTGTAATAAATACGCCAAAGGCACAGGTAAGCGATGGCTACTATAAAGAAGTGGCTGACAGTATAATATTCACAGATTATAATTCGTATGTAGAATTAAACAATGAAGCAAGCTGTTATGGGATAAATTTTTTCAGCACAGACTATAAAAGTACATCACTTTTATATGATGATATGAGTAAAATGTTTCAAAATGTTCCGAATTCGGCAGTTGTCAATCAGGTTTTGAATGAGGAACTGCAAATGACAGATGTAATATCAATGTTAAAAAGTATGACAAGTGTGACGTTGAGCGTTATGTATATTGTATGTGTTGTGGTTATGTCGTTACTGACTGTTTTATGGCTTAAAGGACACTCAAAAATGATAGCAATATACAATACACTTGGACAGAGAAAATTTAGGACAATTCAAATTCTGTTATATGAGATTTTGATGATAACTGTTCCGGCACTTGTGGGTGCAGGAATATTGACATTGGGACTGCTTAATAGATTTTCTGTCAATATTTTTAAATACTTTGTTGAATTTTGTGAGATTTCAAATTTTCAAAAAAGCTTTTCACTTGATATATGGAACTTTGAAATGAATATCTGGCAATTTGTGTATAGAATCGGGCTTTTGGAAATTAGCGTTATTTTAATAACTATGATTGGAAGCTGCATTTATGTTCATAAAAGTTTACGCAAATTGCGGAGTAATTAGGAAGTTTTATGTGTTATTATTTTTTAGATATAATAAAAAATGTATAATGTTGGGGTCAAAAGCCCCTCTATAGTACCTTGAAAATTTCATATATTTCGTAGTAAATACAAGCCTAAATGATTTGCTTACTGTATAATAGAGGTATCAAAGCCACAGAATGGCTTGGAAAAGAAGGTAATCTCTATGTCATTTAAAGAAAACTCTTACCAGCAAATGTCATTTACAGATATTTTCTCCAGATTAACTGCCAGAGAACAAAAAACACTGGAAAACTCCTGGGCAAAAGCCTTTGCAGATGCAACGTAATCTTTGGTGCGCTCATCATCAAAGAGCTTTTTGGTTATTCTGATGATGAGATGGTTGAAAATCTTATGCTGGATTTTCGGATTCAGTATGCCCTGCATACAACAAGTTTTGAAGAACAGCCTTTGAGTGACAAGACCTTAAGCTGCTTCCGCAAAAGGTGTTATGATTATGAAACACTTCACAGCAAAGATTTCTACCACGATTGTGTGAAAGACTTAAGTGCTTCCATTGCAAAACTGATGGGAATCAGCTGTAAAATCAGACGTACGGATTCCATGATGATTGAATCCAACATCCGCAAACTCAGCCAGATGGAACTGATATATACCTGCATTGCAAAGCTGGCGGTGTATGTGAATAAAATCAATGATTCTACTCTACCTGACGATTTCAAACATTATATAGACCATGACGATTTTAACAGAGTGATTTATAATCAGTCCTTGTCATCGTCCCTTTCATGGACAGCTTCAAAGTAAGGTTTGCCCATGCAAAGCATTCCAAGATAAGTGAGTACAATATCATCGTTCTTAATCTGATGCTGAGACAGGCATCCATGCGATTGAGTTTTTTGATGAAATCGCTTTTTCCAAGGATGGCACCCACAACAGCCAGACCACTGGCTGGGATAATGCGTTCATTTGTAAACTCGACAATAATGTTCTTATTGGTGTTCAGTGTAATCCAGTGATTATTATTCATGGTAAAAGACTCCAATCCATAGGTCTTGTTACGTCTATTTTACCACAGATTGCTTTCACCTAGTGGGTGAACAACAATATTGGACAAAAATATTGCAAAAGCATGAAACTATAGGGGTTAAGGAGTATATGAGAAAATCAACTTCACGGATTCATGTAAATGATAAATGGTAGAATTTTCTTTAGATTTCTTTAGAAATATTCATTTAATTTTATAAATACTTAAGTGGTTTCTTTATAATGACAAATTAATATATTTTTTGTAGACGTCTAATAATATTTTTGAAAGAGGTGAAAAATAAATAAACAATTAGGTTAATTCTTTACATTGACAATATGTGTCACAACTATATTTGGAGAAAAAATTTCTTTATTTGCAGCAGACATAAGTGGTTAAAAAATGTAATTGTTAGTGATGATATCAATAGCAACTTAAGGGGCTTTCTGTAGCAGATATTAGTAGTGTATGGATATAAGTAAAGATGGAAAATATGAATGCGCTAGCGAAGCTGAATGATCTATATTATATTCAAATCATTATATTAAGGCGGTTATATTTTATACAATGGCATATAGGTGGAATTGTATCGGATGTTGCTAATATGATATTTGCGTTGCCTATTATGCCACTGTACAATAATCAGAAAGGAAAGAATTTCAAATATTTCTTTTACATATATTATGTGGCTCATGTTGTTATTTTGTGGATACTGTCAAATTTTTTATAATTGGATTCAAGAATAGGAGAACTACAAAATGAGAAAACACTTAAAACTTTTTATGTTGGTGATGCTTATATGTTGCACATTAACTAATATATTTGGAAACAATGATGTGCAAGCGAAAGAAGTATCAGATAATCCATATTTTATCATTAATGGAGATACTGTTGTTAAAGAAGGCGAAAATTATTATAATGAAGATACTGGAGAATATTTTGTATGGGGGAACGAAAGAGGGGTAGATAAATCATTTTCGTTTAAGATAAGATATTCCGTTTCATCAAGTTATTTCAAGGTAAATGGGACAAAAGTTAGTGTCGATTGTTCTGCATATATAGGCGACAGTAGTCTGTATAAAGTTTCGGGATATGATAATTTTAAATACACAGTTAGACTTGTAGGTGTGTATGCAAGAAAACTAAAATTTGATACTGGAGGAACTGAATCTGGAACAATATCTGGATTAAAAAAAGGTGGAAAATATTATGTTGAAATATCTACAGGTCAGGAGGTGCCGGGATACTATTATTTGATTGGAGATGGAACTGTGAAATCCTAATATAGGGGATGAATAATATGAAAAGAGTTATAAAAATATTGTTTGGAATATATATCTTATTTTTAATATATGTATTATTCCTAAATGGTATTCGAACCGGAAAAATTGGAATTGCGGAATATGGGGTGATGTCTAAAGAACACTTACAAATGTGTAATTTTATTCCTTTAAGGACAGTGATAAATTATATTGTCTTGTTAAGACAAAACAATATAAATATAGATATTGTAGTAAAGAACTTAATAGGAAATTTTATTTTGTTTGTGCCAATGAGTTTTTTTGCACAGATATTATTTAGGGAAAAAATAGTAAGTTACAGCGTAAAGCTTTTATTACTAATTTTATTAGTAGAAATTATACAATATATTACATGTTTGGGTTCACTAGATGTCGATGATATAATTTTAAATATGGCGGGAGCAGTATTTTCATACATTATCTTAGAACGTATAGTAAAACATAAATAGCCACATAAGTTTTTGAGTAAGCAATATCTTATTTGGGGATATTGCTTACTTAAACAGTATTTTTATAATTATATTGTTATAACCCGAACATAATAAAATGGTATGGAGAAAATTAATATGAAAAAACAAATGATAACTTTAGCAATGACAATGTTACTTGGAACTGCAAGTGCGTTTGGTGATGCAACATCGGTACAGGCAGCATCAATAAAGGGTGATATGTCTTATTGTGAAATAACGCAGGAAGTATCAGAGGATGTACAAGATAGTGCAAGAGGAATTTTTAGTGTGTATTATGAGGTGATAGTTGATAATACAGCTATTAAGGAAAAGGCTAAAAGTTCATCAAAAACTATCAGAATAGCACGTAAAGGGGCGAAATATAAGAAAGTTGGGGAGTCGGGGGATTGGATTAAGATAAGTTGTGCTGATAATTATGGATATATAATTAAATCAGCTTTAAAAAAGGTATAGGAGCATATAATGGACAAAATTCTTGTTGTTGAGGATGATAAAACAGTATACAGTGGCATAAAAAAGCTTCTTGAATTGCAGCATTATAGTGTGGTAATTGCGCAAAATGGTATGGAAGCTTTAGAAAAAATAGATGAATCGTTCAGCCTTGTAATAATGGATATAATGATGCCGCAGTTGGACGGCATTGAAACATGCAGGAGAATGCGTGAAAGATACAGCGTTCCGATATTGTTTTTATCAGCAAAATCCGAAGAGCTGGATAAGCTGGAAGGGCTAGAAGTGGGTGGTGACGATTACATGACTAAGCCATTTTCAAACATGGAGCTGATTTCAAAGGTTAAAGCTCTTATCAGACGATATCGGGTATATGACAGCGGAAGTGTAAATCGTAAAAACAAGGATGAATCTATAGAGGCAGATGGACTTAAACTGTTTACGAATCGAAATAAGGTTGAGTTTAATTGTGATGAGATAAAATTAACCGGGAAGGAATATGAGATACTAAAACTGCTGATGAAAAATCCGGACCGGATATATACGATTGAGATGATATACGAGATGGTGTGGGATGAGGTTTTTACATATAATGCAAAGAATACTGTTATGGTACACATTAAAAATCTTAGGAATAAACTTATAAAAGCATGTGGTGATGCATGCGTACACACAGAATGGGGAAGAGGATACCGTTTTGAGAGATGATTTAAAGAGGGTAAAGAAAAAGCTGTCTTTGACATTTGCAATTGCGATTATAGGGACATGTGTTGTTTTTGGACTATTATATTATCTGGGAATTGATTTACTGAACAATTATATTGAAGGTACATCTCATTTAATATACGATAATGAAAAGCCATATATAGATGAGTTTCAACAATATGTGTCTGATAATAATATAAGTACTACAGATGTCGAGCAATATGATGAATGGATGTCGGATCATGATATTTCGTTTTATAGTGTTAAGGAAGAGGGGAAGGTAATATACAATAAATCAAATGTAGATAAGCTTATATCTCCGGCTAAAAATATGTATGATTACCGATTTACAGGAAGCTATGAGCTGCCTGTCCAGTTCTCCGATATTAAGGCGGAAGTATTTATATATACAGGATTTACGATAAAATATTATATAGCTTTAATGATTTTTGATGTGGGATTTTCTCTTATGATGGGAATTGTATTTGTGTATCTACGCATCAGAAAAATTATAGCGGGCTATCAAACAGAGCTTGAAGCATCACAGGAACAGGAGAAAAAAGCGCGACAGGAAAAGGATGAACTGATGCGTAATATGGCTCATGACCTGCGTACGCCGTTGACCGGTGTTATGACATATGTTGATGTAATGAAACTGGAGAACGAAGCATATGCCGAGAATATGAAAAATCTTAATTTTATAAGTGAAAAGGTATTGGATATCAGGACTCAGGTAGACAATCTGCTGGATTTTTCAATTGCCGGTTCACAAAGACCTATTGAATTGGATGCATCAATGGATGTTGAGTATATATTTGGAGATTACCTCTCAGATGTGTGTGCTCAGCTTATGAAAAGCAATTATGAGGTTGATGCAGAAGGAATAAGCTTTAAGCAAGTAAAGGTTGCTGTTAATATGGCATTTTTGACCAGAATATTTTCCAATCTGACGGATAATATATATAAATATTCGGACAATAAAAAGCCTGTTGTTATGAAAACAGCTTTTACGAAAAAAACATTTAGCGTTGAAATTGGCAATGGTGTATGTGACAATAAAACACTTCTTAAAAGTGCCGGGATAGGGCTTAAGAGCGTGGAAGCGATGATGCAGCGCATGAATGGAAGCATGAGCTTTAAACGAGAACATGGGAAGTTTTGGGTGAAGCTTGAGTTTCCGATTGTGTAGTGAATATTTTTTCATGAAAACCTCCATACTGATAAAAAAGGTATGGAGGTTTTTCTATGAGCAGAAATATTGAGAATCATGATTCGGTGCTCTTGCTTCAGGATTGCATAGCCGGCTGTAAGATGGCACTTGAGAGCATGGACGATATAAGAGAACACACAGATGACAAGCAGCTTCGGGAGCTGATAGACAAGTACTATGATGAGCACACCGGGCTGTCAGTGGATTGCAGGGATATGCTTGACAAAGCAGGTGCAGATATTAAGGAACCGGGGGTGTTTGCAAAGATGGCTGCGAAGCTGCAGACTGCAATGAAGATGGCTGTGAATGATGATCAGTCCCAGGCAGCAAAGCTACTGACGGAGGGCTGTAATATGGGCATAGAGACAATCAGCGGCAGTCTCAATGAATATCGCGATGCTGATTCAAAGAGTGTGGCAATTGCAGAGAGGCTCAGGACGCTTGAGGAAAAAATGGTGGGAGATCTGCAGCCACTATTATAAAAAATATAAAATAACGGCTGTTGTACCAAATCAGTACAACAGCGGTATTGACCTGTGGAGCGGCGAGCTGTCTGACCTCTGTGTCAAAGCCGTCTGCTCCTTTATTATATCGTCATACATAATTGAGGATTTACAACAACAAAATACTTGAAAAATTCAGATAAATGTACTATATTTAATTATGTATCTTTAAGATTTATAAAAATTAATTGCTGCCGGACACACAAAAAAGGTGCAGACAGCGGCAATGTTCAAAAGAATTTACAATAAATTTTAAAATAGCTCTTGACGGTTACGGCTCAACTGTGATATAGTATACAGGCTTGGAAATAGGTCTTTTTTTTATGCCTTTTTTTAAGGGTACAAACAACAAAGAATTTAAACGGAGGTGGAAGTCGTGCGTACAAAGATTACATTAGCGTGCACAGAATGTCAGCGTCGTAATTACAACATGACAAAGGACAAAAAAACTCATCCGGACAGAATGGAAACCAAGAAGTATTGTAGATTCTGCAGAACTCATACAATGCACAAGGAAACAAAATAGTCTAGGAACTGAGTGAAGGAGTACATTATGGGACAGAATGAAAAAGTCGAAAAGGCTCCAAAAACAAGCTGGTTTTCAGGTCTGAAAGCTGAATTTCAGAAGATTATCTGGCCTGAGAAGCAATCGGTCATCAGACAGACCGTTGCAGTGCTGGCGGTTTCAGTAGTTACCGGTCTTATTATTGCGCTTCTTGACTGGGGTATCCAGCAGGGCGTAGATTTCCTTATTGGTTTACATTTTTAAAACGGAGGCAAAGTGATTATGACAGAAGCGAACTGGTATGTAGTTCATACCTATTCAGGTTATGAAAACAAAGTCAAAGCTAATATTGACAAAACAATCGAAAACAGACATCTTGAGGACCAGATCCTTGAAGTACGTGTTCCGTTGGAGGACGTCACAGAGGTGAAGAACGGTGTTCGTAAACAGGTTTCCAAGAAGATGTTTCCAGGCTATGTTCTTATTCATATGATTATGAATGATGATACATGGTACGTTGTACGAAATACCAGAGGCGTAACTGGATTTGTAGGTCCGGGAAGCAAACCGGTTCCTCTCACAGAAGCCGAGATGAGACCTTTGGGTATTAAGACGGAAAACGTGGTAGTTGATTTTGCTGAGGGTGACATGATAGTCGTTATCGGCGGTGTCTGGAAGGATACAGTCGGTGTTATCACAGCTATGAATTATCACAAGCAGACAGTTACAATCAATGTAGAACTGTTCGGTCGCGAGACACCGGTAGAAGTAAGTTTCGCAGATGTTAAGAAAACAAATTAAGGAGGCAATTCCAAATGGCAAAGAAAGTAGAAGGATACATTAAATTGCAGATCCCTGCTGGAAAGGCAACTCCAGCTCCTCCAGTTGGACCTGCACTTGGACAGCACGGTGTAAACATCGTAGAGTTCACAAAGCAGTTTAATGCAAAGACAGCCGATCAGGGCGACTTAATTATCCCTGTAGTTATTACTGTATATGCAGACAGAAGTTTCAGTTTCATTACTAAGACTCCACCTGCTCCGGTATTAATCAAGAAAGCTTGCAAGATTCAGTCTGGTTCAGGTGAGCCAAACAAGAAGAAGGTTGCTAAGATCACAAAGGCACAGGTTCAGGAAATCGCTGAGCTTAAGATGCCTGACTTAAACGCAGCTTCACTTGAGTCTGCAATGAGCATGATCGCTGGTACAGCAAGATCAATGGGTGTTGAAGTGGTTGACTAACACTTAGCGAAACCAACATACCCCTAAAATAGTTGCAAATTTATGCAACCCAAAATAATAACAAAGAAACGTAAATGTGGGAGGGCCCTCTCCCGATATTACCACCAGGAGGTTATTTTTTCATGAAAAGAGGAAAGAAGTATCAAGACGCTGTTAAGGCATTTGATAAGAAAGAGCAGTACGATGTTGCTGACGCTATCTCTATCGTAAAGAAAAATGCTACAGCTAAATTTGACGAGACAATCGAGCTTCATCTTAGAACAGGCTGCGACGGACGTCACGCAGAGCAGCAGATCCGTGGTGCGGTTGTATTACCACACGGAACAGGAAAAACAGTTAAGGTTTTAGTTTTCGCTAAGGGAACTAAGGTTGACGAGGCACAGGCAGCAGGAGCTGACTTCGTTGGAGGCGAGGAGTTAATTCCAAAGATCCAGAACGAGGGATGGTTAGACTTCGACGTTGTAGTTGCTACACCTGATATGATGGGTGTTGTTGGTCGTTTAGGACGTGTCCTTGGACCAAAGGGCTTAATGCCAAACCCAAAGGCAGGAACAGTTACTATGGATGTAACAAAAGCTGTTAACGATATCAAAGCCGGTAAGATTGAGTACAGATTGGACAAGACAAACATTATCCATGTGCCAGTTGGAAAAGCATCTTTCACAGACGAGCAGTTAAACGACAACTTCCAGTCTCTTATGGGTGCAATTAATAAAGCAAAACCTGCTAGCTTAAAGGGTCAGTACATTAAGAGCGCAACTCTTACATCTACAATGGGACCTGGCGTTAAGTTAAACGTGGTTAAGATTACACAGTAAGATAGTTAAACAGTTACAGTAAAACAATTTACAAGACCTATCAAACGCCAAGCAAAAGTTTTGCGGAAAGTAATTGACATCCGTAATATAGTTTGATATAATTGCAATGCATATTGCCGAAGACAGTAGGTGCCGCAAGGCGTAAACGTAGAACCTACCGAGGGAATTTTCGAGATTTATCTTGAATTTTGACTTGTACCCTTCTGTCGACAGGCAGGAGGGTTTCTTTGATTAATAAATCAAATACCTCATGTCTTTTATGCGAAAATCTAAAAGGAGGTAAATGAATCGTGGCAAAGGTAGAACTTAAACAGCCAATCGTAGATGAGATTTCCGGTGTTATCAATGGTGCACAGTCAGTAGTAGTTGTTGATTACTTAGGACTCACAGTAGCAGAGGATACTCAGTTACGTAAACAGTTAAGAGAAGCCGGTGTAACTTACAAGGTATACAAGAATACTTTAGTAAACCGTGCAATCCAGGGAACAGAGTTCGAGGGATTAAAGGATGTCCTTGAAGGACCAAGCGCATTCGCTGTATCAACAGAGGATGCAACAGCACCAGCTAGAATCTTAGCTAAGTTCGCTAAAACAGCTCCGGCTTTAGAGATTAAAGCAGGTGTAGTTGAGGGAACATTTTATGATGCTGAGGGTATGAAGGCAATCTCCGCTGTACCTAGCAGAGATGAGCTTCTTGGAAAATTACTTGGAAGCATTCAGTCACCTATCACAAATCTTGCTCGTGTACTCAATCAGATCGCAGAGCAGGGTGGCGCTGCAGATGCAGCCGTAGAGGCAGCACCAGCAGAGGATGCTGCAGAGGAAGCTCCAGCAGCAGAATAATTCAAATATTATATTTGAACCTTATTATCATAATTAAATTTTTAAATGGAGGAAATTATAATGGCAAAGTTAACAACAGCAGAGTTTATTGATGCTATCAAAGAGTTAAGCGTATTAGAGTTAAATGATTTAGTAAAAGCTTGTGAAGAAGAGTTCGGTGTTTCTGCAGCAGCAGGTGTTGTAGTTGCAGCAGCAGGAGCTGACGGAGCAGCAGCTGAGGAGAAGACAGAGTTCGACGTAGAGCTTACAGAGGTTGGACCAAACAAGGTTAAGGTTATCAAGGTTGTTCGTGAGATCACAGGTCTTGGACTTAAAGAGGCTAAGGACGCTGTTGATGGCGCACCAAAGGTTATCAAAGAGCAGCTTGACAAGGCTTCAGCAGAGGATGCTAAGGCTAAACTTGAGGCAGAGGGTGCTAAGGTTACTCTTAAATAGTCGGATAGGCTACGAGCGGAGTAAAAACATAAAAAAGAGCCAAGGGCAAATTCTATTTGCGCCTTGGCTCTTTTTTATGTTTTTATTGCGCGACAGTCGGAGCGCATCCCGAAAATGCCTAAGCATTTTTGGGACCTCCGCTCGTAGCCTATCCGACGGCGATGAAAAAATAAAAAAAGTACTTGCAATTGTCAGTGATTTGTTGTATAGTATACGTTGCACTATTGTGGTGCAGTGGCATTTTTATGCAATTTTTTAAATGATGCAAATTTGTCAATAGGTAAATTACACTAAAATGCATTCGCAAATATGTGCACAAGAGAAAAACCACAAGATATAGTAACTGGGGTGGTTTTTGAATCATTATCTAGATACTTGCTAGATTAAAATAAAAACGAGAGGTGAAACGTCAATGGAGAAAAACAGAATACGTCCGGTCACATCCGGAAAAAGCATGCGTATGAGTTACTCAAGACAAAAAGAGGTTCTGCAGATGCCAAATCTGATTGAGGTCCAGAAGGATTCTTATCAGTGGTTCTTAGACGAAGGTCTCAAGGAAGCTTTTGCGGATATCTCTCCAATCACAGATTACAGCGGAAAGCTTAGTCTTGATTTTGTAGATTTTACATTATGCGAAGATGATGTAAAGTATACAATTCCTGAGTGCAAGGAAAGAGATGCAACATACGCAGCTCCTTTAAAGGTTAAAGTCAGACTTCACAACAAAGAGACAGATGAGATTAATGAGCATGAAATTTTCATGGGTGATCTGCCTTTAATGACAGAGACCGGTACATTCGTAATCAACGGTGCAGAGCGAGTTATTGTCAGTCAGTTAGTTCGTTCTCCTGGTATTTATTACGGAATTGCTCATGATAAGCTCGGAAAGACCCTGTATTCTTGTACTGTTATTCCAAACCGTGGTGCATGGCTTGAGTATGAGACAGACTCTAACGACGTTTTTTATGTAAGAGTAGACAGAACACGTAAGGTACCTATCACAGTACTTTTACGTGCACTTGGAGTAGGTACAAACCAGGCTATTCTCGATATGTTCGGAGATGAGCCAAAGATCCAGGCATCATTCAGCAAGGACCCTGCAATCACAGAGCGTGAGCCACAGGGAAGCTATGAGGCTGGTTTATTAGAGTTATATAAGAAGATTCGTCCGGGCGAGCCACTTTCAGTTGAGAGTGCAGAGAGCCTTATCACAGCAATGTTCTTCGATCCTAGAAGATATGACCTTGCCAAGGTAGGACGTTATAAGTTTAATAAGAAGCTTGCATTAAAGAACCGTATCAGTGGACAGGTTTTAGCTGAGGACGTAGTGGATCCTTCTACAGGTGAGGTTATCGCTGAGGCAGGTACTGTTGTTGACCGTGCGCTTGCCACACAGATCCAGAACGCTGCCGTTCCTGCTTTATGGATTCAGACAGAGACAAGAAATGTCAAGATTCTTTCTTCTATGATGGTTGACATCAGAAGCTGGATTCCTGAGATTGAGGATCCTAAGTCTATCGGTGTTACCGAGCTTGTTTACTATCCGGTACTCGCTCAGATTCTCGAGGAGTATGATTCTCTTGAGGACAGAATCGAGGCAATAAAGAGAGATATATCTGACCTTATTCCAAAGCATATTACTAAAGAAGATATCTTCGCAACTATCAACTACAATATGCACTTAGAGTGGGGCGCAGGAACAGATGACGATATCGATCATCTTGGAAACAGACGTATCCGTGCGGTTGGAGAGCTGTTACAGAACCAGTACCGTATCGGTCTCTCAAGACTGGAGCGTGTTGTTCGTGAAAGAATGACTACACAGGACTTAGAGGGAATTTCACCTCAGTCACTTATCAATATAAAGCCTGTAACTGCCGCTGTTAAAGAATTCTTCGGTTCTTCACAGCTTTCACAGTTCATGGATCAGAACAACCCTCTTGGAGAGCTTACTCACAAGAGACGTTTATCAGCACTTGGACCTGGTGGTCTTTCAAGAGACCGTGCCGGATTCGAGGTTCGAGATGTACATTACACTCACTACGGCCGTATGTGTCCTGTAGAGACTCCTGAGGGACCAAACATCGGTCTTATCAACTCACTTGCATGTTATGCGAGAATCAATGAGTATGGCTTCGTAGAGGCTCCATACCGTAAGATTGACAAGACTGATCCTAAGAACCCGGTAGTCACAGAAGAGGTTGTATACATGACAGCCGACGAGGAGGACAACTACCACGTAGCACAGGCTAATGAGAAGCTTGATGCCGAAGGACATTTCATACGTAACTCAGTTTCAGGTCGTTATAGAGAGGAAACTCAGGAGTACGATAAGTCAGCATTTGATTATATGGATGTGTCTCCAAAGATGGTATTCTCAGTAGCTACAGCGTTGATTCCATTCTTGCAGAACGATGACCCTACACGTGCCCTCATGGGATCAAACATGCAGCGTCAGGCCGTTCCGCTTCTGACCACAGAGGCTCCTGTAGTTGGTACAGGTATTGAGACAAAGGCCGCAGTTGACTCAGGTGTCTGCGTAGTTGCAAAGGCAGACGGAGAGGTATTATCTTCAGAGTCAAACCGCATTATCATAAAAGAGACTGACGGAAACAAGAGAGAGTATATCCTTACAAAGTTCTCTCGTTCTAACCAGTCAAACTGCTACAACCAGAGACCTATCGTATTTAAGGGTGACAAGGTTAAGGCAGGCGATGTTATCGCAGACGGTCCTTCAACAAGTCAGGGAGAGCTTGCTCTTGGAAAGAACCCGCTTATCGGATTCATGACATGGGAAGGATACAACTACGAGGATGCCGTTCTTCTTTCAGAGCGTCTCGTAGAGTATGATGTGTATACATCAGTTCATATCGAGGAATATGAGGTAGAGTCACGTGATACAAAGCTCGGACCGGAGGAGATTACACGTGATGTCCCTGGTGTCGGCGACGACGCACTCAAGGACCTTGATGAGAGAGGTATCATCCGTGTAGGTGCAGAGGTTCGTGCCGGTGATATCCTTGTAGGAAAGGTTACACCAAAGGGTGAGACAGAGCTTACAGCAGAGGAGAGACTTCTTCGTGCCATCTTCGGTGAGAAGGCAAGAGAGGTTCGTGATACATCACTTAAGGTACCTCATGGTGCTTACGGTATCATTGTTGATGCCAAGGTATTTACAAGAGAGAATGGCGATGAGCTTTCTCCGGGAGTAAACCAGTCAGTACGTATCTACATTGCACAGAAGAGAAAGATTTCTGTCGGTGATAAGATGGCCGGACGTCACGGTAACAAGGGTGTCGTTTCCCGTGTGCTTCCTGTTGAGGATATGCCATTCCTTCCAAACGGACGTCCACTGGATATCGTACTTAACCCACTCGGTGTTCCTTCACGAATGAACATCGGTCAGGTCCTTGAGATTCACCTGAGTCTCGCTGCAAAGGCACTTGGCTTCAATATCTCAACTCCTGTATTTGACGGAGCAAACGAGGTAGATATCGAGGATACACTTGAGCTTGCAAATGATTACGTAAATCTTCCGTTCGATAAGGAAGAGCTTGAGAAGGATTTACAGGCTGAGCATCCATACTGGAGCGCAGATGCTGAAATCTTCTATGATAAATATGTTGATACACTCCGTGAGGACGTTATGGAATACCTTTCAACAAACAGAGCTCACAGAAGCTTATGGAAGGGCGTTCCGATTTCCAAGGATGGAAAGGTACAGCTTCGTGATGGTAGAACAGGTGAGTGCTTCGATGGAAAGACAACTATCGGACACATGCATTACCTTAAGCTGCATCACCTTGTTGACGATAAGATCCATGCACGTTCAACAGGTCCTTACTCATTAGTAACACAGCAGCCACTCGGTGGTAAGGCACAGTTCGGTGGACAGCGTTTCGGAGAGATGGAGGTTTGGGCTCTTGAGGCATATGGTGCTGCATATACACTCCAGGAGATCCTTACAATGAAGTCCGATGATGTTGTTGGCCGTGTCAAGACCTACGAGGCTATCATCAAGGGTGAGAATATCCCTGAGCCTGGTATTCCAGAGTCATTCAAGGTACTTCTCAAAGAGCTTCAGGCACTTGGTCTGGATGTCAAGGTACTTGATGAGAACAGAGAAGAGGTTGAGCTTATCGAGACAAGTGAGTACGGTAATACAGATATCAACTCAATTATCGGAAACGATAAGGACTATGCATTCGAGGACAGTGAGTCATTCGCAGAGCATGGTTTCTCAAAGAAAGAATTTGATGACAACGAAGAGCTTGTTGACATAGAAGAGGAAGAGTCTCCTGAGACAGCGGATGACGATATTTTTGCTGATGAAGTTCTTGATGACGAAGAATAATTAGAAGGGAGTGCCAAAATGCCAGAAACAAATAATATAGAAAATAATCAGGCAATGCAGTTTGATGCGATTCAGATTGGATTAGCATCTCCTGAAAAGATCAGAGAGTGGTCACATGGCGAGGTTAAAAAGCCTGAGACCATTAACTATAGAACATTAAAGCCTGAAAAAGACGGTCTTTTCTGCGAGAAGATTTTCGGACCAACGAAGGACTGGGAGTGTCATTGTGGTAAATACAAGAAGATACGTTATAAGGGTGTTGTCTGCGACCGATGTGGCGTAGAAATCACAAAGTCAAGCGTTCGTAGAGAGCGTATGGGACACATCGAGCTTGCTGCTCCTGTATCTCATATCTGGTATTTCAAGGGTATCCCATCACGTATGGGACTCATCCTTGACTTATCTCCACGTGTACTTGAGAGAGTACTGTACTTTGCTTCATATATTGTGCTTGACCCGGGCGAGACAAAGCTTGCATACAAGCAGATTCTCAACGAGTCAGAGTACCAGGAGGCATGCGATACTTATGGCCGCTCAGCATTCCGTGTAGGAATGGGTGCTGAGTCTATCCATGAGCTTTTAGCAGCAATCGATCTCGAGAAGGATTCGGCAGAGCTTAAGGCTGAGCTTGAGAATGCTACAGGTCAGAAGCGTGCACGTATCATCAAGAGACTTGAGGTTGTAGAGGCTTTTCGTGAGTCAGGAAACAAGCCTGAGTGGATGATTATGACAGTTATTCCTGTTATCCCACCGGATCTTCGTCCAATGGTTCAGCTCGATGGAGGACGTTTCGCAACAAGTGATCTTAACGACCTTTACAGACGAATCATCAACCGTAACAATCGTCTTAGAAGACTTCTTGATCTTGGAGCACCGGATATCATCGTTCGCAACGAGAAACGTATGCTTCAGGAGGCTGTCGATGCACTTATCGACAATGGACGTCGTGGCCGTCCTGTTACAGGTCCCGGAAACAGAGCTCTTAAGTCTCTTTCAGACATGCTCAAGGGAAAGGGAGGACGTTTCCGTCAGAACCTTCTTGGAAAGCGAGTTGACTACTCAGGACGTTCAGTTATCTGCGTAGAGCCAAAGCTTAAGATTTATCAGTGTGGTCTTCCAAAGGAGATGGCTATCGAGCTTTTCAAGCCATTCGTTATGAAGGAGCTTGCCGCTAACGGAACCGCACACAACATAAAGAGTGCAAAGAAGATGGTTGAGAGACTTCAGCCGGAGGTATGGGATGTCCTTGAGGACGTCATTAAAGAGCATCCGGTTATGCTTAACCGAGCTCCTACACTCCACAGACTTGGAATCCAGGCCTTCGAGCCAATCCTTGTAGAGGGTAAGGCAATCAAGCTTCATCCACTCGTATGTACAGCGTTCAACGCCGACTTCGATGGAGACCAGATGGCTGTACATCTTCCACTGACTGCTGAGGCACAGGCTGAGTGCAGATTCATGCTTCTGTCACCTAACAACCTGCTTAAGCCTTCCGATGGTGGACTTGTAGCCGTTCCTTCACAGGATATGATCCTTGGAGTTTACTACCTCACAATGAGAAAGCTCGCTGATTACAAGGATGATCCAAAGATGGTTGCACAGGTGTCATCAGACACTGTATACAATGATATTGAGGAGCTTAGAAAGCTCACAACTCCTGATGAAAATACAGGAAAGGCTGAGCTTGGCTTATATGACCTCATCTGGTTTGAGGATGTCACAGACGGAAACCGTCGTGTGCTTTGCAGACCGATAGATCTTCTCGGCCGTTACTATGGAAGTGTTAATCTTGCAATGCTCGCTTACGAGAACAAGGAGATTACTCTTCACCAGAATATCTTTGTACACCGTACAGTAAAGCTTGCTGACGGCACAAAGGTTTCAGGTTTTACAGAGACAACAGTAGGACTTTTGATATTCAATGAGAACATTCCACAGGATCTTGGTTTTATAGACAGATCAAAGGCTGAGAATGCACTCAAGTTTGAGGTTGAGTTCCACGTTGGTAAGAAACAGATCAAGCAGATACTTGAGAAGGTTATCAACACACACGGAGCTACAACAACAGCAGAGGTTCTTGACAATGTCAAGGCTATGGGATACAAGTATTCAACCCAGGCTGCCATGACAGTTTCAATTTCAGATATGACAGTGCCACCACAGAAGCCACAGATGATCGCTGATGCACAGGACACTGTAGATAAGATTACAAGACAGTACAAGCGTGGACTTATCACTGATGAGGAGCGTTACAAAGAGGTTATCGAGACATGGAAGGATACAGATGATGCCCTTACAAAGGCACTTCTTACAGGTCTTGATAAGTACAACAACATCTTCATGATGGCAGATTCCGGAGCCCGTGGATCTGATAAGCAGATCAAACAGCTTGCAGGTATGCGAGGACTCATGGCTGATACAACAGGTCGTACAATCGAGCTTCCTATCAAGTCATGCTTCCGTGAGGGTCTTGACGTACTCGAGTACTTCATGTCAGCACATGGAGCTCGTAAGGGACTTTCAGATACAGCGCTTCGTACAGCCGATTCAGGATACCTTACAAGACGTCTCGTAGATGTTTCACAGCATATGATCGTTCGTGAGTCAGACTGCTGTGCAGGCACAGGACGTGAGATTCCGGGAATGGTCGTAAAGGCATTCATGGAGGGTCGAGAGGAAATCGAGAGCCTTCAGGAGAGAATTACAGGTCGTTTTTCTTGCAACACAATCTGCGATAAGGATGGCAATGTAATCGTTAAGGCCAACCATATGATCACACCAAAGCGTGCAGCAAAGGTTATGGCAGAGGGTGTTGACGAGAACGGTAATCCAATCACACAGGTTAAGATTCGTACAGTACTTACTTGCCGTTCACACATGGGAGTATGTGCTAAGTGTTACGGTTCAAACCTTGCAACAGGTCAGGCAGTGCAGGTTGGTGAAGCAATCGGTATCATCGCAGCACAGTCAATCGGTGAGCCTGGTACACAGCTTACCATGAGAACCTTCCATACAGGTGGTGTTGCCGGTGGAGATATCACACAGGGTCTTCCTCGAGTAGAGGAGATTTTCGAGGCACGTAAGCCTAAGGGACTCGCTATTATCACAGAGTTCGGCGGAATTGCCACAATCAAGGATACAAAGAAGAAGCGTGAGGTTATCGTTACAAACAACGAGACAGGCGAGACAAAGGCTTACCTCATTCCTTACGGCTCACGTATCAAGGTTGTAGACGGACAGGAGCTTGAGGCCGGCGACGAGCTTACAGAGGGTTCTGTAAATCCACACGATATTCTCAAGATTAAGGGCGTTCGTGCGGTTCAGGATTACATGCTCCGCGAGGTACAGCGTGTTTACCGTTTACAGGGTGTTGAGATTAACGATAAGCATGTCGAGGTTATAGTTCGTCAGTGCTTACAGAAGATCCGCGTAGAGGAGCCGGGAGATTCAGATTTACTTCCGGGCAGCATGGTTGATGCCCTTGACTTCTTAGAGCTCAACGAGAAGCTTGAGGAAGAGGGCAAGGAGCTTGCAGTTGGCTCACAGGTATTACTTGGAATCACAAAGGCATCTCTTGCAACCAACTCATTCCTGTCAGCAGCTTCATTCCAGGAGACCACAAAGGTTCTTACTGAGGCAGCAATCAAGGGAAAGGTTGATCCGCTTATCGGTATGAAGGAGAACGTAATCATCGGTAAGCTCATCCCGGCAGGAACAGGTATGAAGATTTATCGTAATATCAAGCTTGACAGCGATGTAAACGATGACGATACACTTGATTTTGATGATGATGATTTTGCGGATTTCGCAGAGGAAGAGGCAGTCGGAGTCATTGATACAGATGCTGAATCAGTTGATGAAGAATAATTACTGATGTTTGTACTTAAGCTACAGAAGCTGTTACAAACCAAAAACAAAGAAGTCCGGGAAACCGGACTTCTTTCTTGTATTATATTGAAAACAAAATTGGTCTTGACAAAACAGACAAGGATTTGTATAATATTTTAGCGTGCATAAGATTGCACTGCTTAAAATAAAACAGGAGGTGAAAATAATGCCAACATTTAACCAGTTAGTAAGAAAAGGACGTCAGACATCTGTAAAGAAGTCTACAGCACCAGCTCTTCAGAGAAGCTTTAACTCTCTCCAGAAGAAGCCAATCAACACTTCTTCTCCACAGAAGCGTGGTGTATGTACAGCTGTTAAGACAGCTACTCCTAAGAAGCCTAACTCAGCTCTTAGAAAGATCGCCAGAG
>OLOU01000150.1_pt1 | contig 64724 bp, 53 predicted proteins | sample 1672101 | NCBI WGS metagenome assembly OLOU01 (sample SAMEA3136645, study PRJEB25190) | human gut metagenome | biome: human gut; feature: human-associated habitat; material: faeces | place: Austria | collected 2013
ATTGTAAATGAAAATATAACCGAATCAGGTAAGTCCCCTGCGGAGGTTGCAAAAAGCAATAAGCAGTGGGTGGGAACTTGCTTATATCAGGAGGATTGTAAGCTCCTTCTGATAAACTGCGAATATCCGATTGACAGGCAGTTAAAATCAGAATTCATGAGATGGGGAGAGATAGATAGTGGACATTTATCAGATTATTATTACACATAATCGAAGCTGGACGATCAGGGAAATTATTGCTTTTGCAGTGGTTTTCCTGATGGCTGTTTTTCTGGCAGCAGTATTATTAAGGCTGCATAAAATAGTGATTATTCAGGCAGTCTGTGGACTGTTGCTTCTGACGTTTTTTGCAATTGTATTTGGTTCTACTGTTTTTACGAGGACTCCGGGGATCAGGCAGTATCAGCCGGAGGTATTCTGGTCATGGAAGGAAATCCTGGGGATTGGTGCATGTGGCAGACTGGGAAGTACTACGGGAGATGGCTTACTGCAGGAGAATCTGTTGAATATTCTGCTGCTTTTTCCGGCAGGGATTTTATTGCCGGGGTTGACAGGCAGAAAACTGAAATGGTGGATGGGATTGCTTGTGGGAATTGCGGTATCATCTGCTATCGAGATTAGTCAGCTGCTGCTTTGCAGAGGGTTGTTTGAGTTTGACGATATTATTCATAATAGTTTGGGATGTATGCTGGGGTCTTTGTTGGGGAATAGGATGTTAAGGTTGGTACATGGAAAGTAAAGGGCAGGACCAGATGAAAAACTGACAAGTCATCTTGAATTGCGATTTCAGGAAGGTCACGTTCAAAACTTAACAGTTTTTGTGAAGCATTTTGAAAACCGTCCCTGCTATCAGCAGGGGCGGCTTTCATTTGTGCGCCTATTTATTGTTTTCGCTGACATGAAGATAGTTCATAAGCGCAACCTGAAAAATTTTGGAACAATTGACTCCGTTCACAGCAATGTCTTTTTGACGTAAAATTGTTTATAACAGTAAAAATGTTTAACAAAATCTGTTAAAATGCTATAATGCAGATATGAAAAAGATAATCTTGAGAAAATCCATAATGTATGATAAAAGGATTACTATAAACTGGTACTGTGAAAATACGACAGAAGAGGAGTAAAAAGATGTTATATATAGGAAATCACACAAGCTCATCCCGGGGATATCTTGCAATGGGGAAGCAGATGCTGGCAAATGGTGGTAACACATTTGCATTTTTTACCAGAAATCCAAGAGGAGGGAAAGCCAAAGACATTGATCCGCAGGATGTGCAGGCATTTGGGCAGCTGGCAGAGGAGAATCATTTTGGAAAGCTGGTGGCTCATGCGCCTTACACTATGAACTGCTGCACTGCCAAAGAAAACCTCAGGGATTTTGCCAGAGAAATCATGGCAGATGATCTGAGACGTCTGGAAATGACACCGGGAAATTATTACAATTTTCATCCGGGCAGTCACGTAGGACAGGGTGCAGAAGTAGGAATCAGTAAAATTGCAGAAATTCTCAATGAAGTGCTGACAAAAGATCAGAGTACGATTGTACTTCTGGAAACTATGTCAGGAAAGGGCACAGAAGTAGGAAGAAATTTCGAAGAACTTCGTCAGATCATTGACAAGGTGGAGTTAAAAGATAAATTAGGTGTTTGTCTGGATACCTGTCATGTCTGGGATGGTGGATATGATATTGTAAACGATCTTGACAGCGTATTTGAAGAATTTGACCGGATAATAGGTCTGGACAGACTAAAAGCCATCCATTTAAATGACAGCATGAATCCCCTTGGCAGCCATAAGGACCGCCATGCCAGAATCGGAGAAGGTGAAATAGGACTGGAGACACTTGTCCGCGTTATCAATCATCCTGCCACAGAGGGAATTCCGTTTATTCTGGAGACACCAAATGACGATGAGGGATGGACTCATGAAATTGCGTTGCTCAGAAATGAGTATAAACAGAAATGAGTATAAATATATCTGTCCGAATCAGAAAGATAAATTGGGGCGTGCAGATTATGGAAATGATTTTTCAAACGCGCTTTAGCGTGCTGACAAGTTGTAAGTGCAAATCGAAAGAGTAGGAGTGAGATCAAAAGGAAGGAATGCAGCAAAGATCAGAGATGCAGCAAAGACAAGGATATCAGGCAGTAGAGAAGCTGAGAGAAACACTGGACGAGAAGTATCTGTGGGAGGTTATTTTACTCTATGCAGGTGAGAGTTTCAAAACCTATACAGGGCTTCCGTTCACTTATGAAGTAAGAAAGGGTCGGAATGGAGACTACACAAGGGAATTGTGGATCGACCGTAGGGAGAACAGTAAGAGTCTGGCGTTAAGTTCAGTGCTGCTGGCATTGAGAAACATAAAGAAGGTGGGAGCTGTGGTTGACAGACCCAAAGCTCTGGGCGACATCCGCGGAGTGAGTTATATATATGGAATGTTCTACCGCTTTGGGCTGATCGATGTGCCGGATACAGCCAGGCAGAAGATGAAGTTCACAGGATATATTTTTTAGGAGGAAAGGTATGAACAAGAAGAGAAACGTGGATTCTGGGAGAAAGTCTGCAAGACCGGATTACATTCAGAAAACAATATCACAGAAAAGTTCAGGAAAACGCAGTGGAAAAGTTTTCTTCCCCAAAACCCTCATAAAGACTGGGGGGATTATAATTTTTGTACTTCTGCTTGGGTTTGCAGGAAACAAGTTTTTCCTGTCTGTCAGCAAAACAGACAGCGGGAAGGTGAAGGCCGTATCAGCTTCAGGTGCAGATGAGGAAAAAGAAGGCAGGATAATCGAAAAAACTAAAAAAACTAAAGAAATTAAAGAAACCAAAGATGTGGTTGAAATGCAAAAGACTAAAGAGATTAATTTTCAGCCTCATTGTGTGGATTCTACAAAACCGGAAAATCTGATCAGCTATACTAATATTGAGGTGGATGGAAACGTACTTGAAAATATTGGAGATTATAAGGCTGATGGTGATATTTCCTTTAATATAGGACAGGATTATACAGATGTGGATGGGATCGTCACATTTCGCGGAAACAGTTTTCGTGATACCCCTTCCCATGGTTATGCAGATATGACTGATTTCAGGCTGAACAAACTATGGTCTGCAGATACAGGTTCTCTTTCTTCGGGCAGTGCCGTCTGGACAGGAAGTGGCTGGACAGGACAGCCGCTTATGATGAAATGGCCAAAAGAGGTCAAAGCACATATGAATATGACAGAGAAAGCAAAGGCAGATGATGAACTGGTTGAGGTGATTTATGCCTGTATGGATGGGTATGTATATTTTCTGGATTTGAGAACGGGAGAAAAGACACGTGACCCATTATATCTGGGATATACTTTTAAGGGTGCGGGTGCCCTTGATCCGAGAGGATATCCGATTATGTATGTTGGCGCCGGATATAACAGCAACGAAGGAACTGCAAAGGTATTTGTAGTAAACTTGCTGGATTGTAGTGTTATGTATACTTTTGGAGACAATGATGAGTTTTCACTCAGAGGAAGTCTGAGCTTTTTTGACGGATCAGCACTTGTGGATGCAGAGACAGATACCCTGATTTATCCGGGAGAGAACGGAATCCTGTATCTGATCAGGCTGAATACAAAATATGATCTGAACAGTGGGACTTTATCCATTGATCCGGGCAGAACTGTAAAATGGCGCTACTATGGAACAAGAAGCAGTACAGAGTCTTTCTGGCTTGGAATGGAAGACAGTGCGGCAATCTATAAAGGCTATATATTTATGACCGATAATGGGGGAAATCTTATGTGTCTGGATCTGAACACTCTTCAGCTGGTATGGGTTCAGGATACATTGGATGATTCTAATTCAACGCCTGTTCTGGAAATCGAAAAAGGACATCTGTATCTGTATGTAAGTACTTCCTTCCGCCTTGGATGGAGAAGTTATGACACAGCCACTGTCCCTGTCTGGAAGATTGATGCAGAAACCGGTGAGATCGTGTGGCATACAGATTATGAATGTACTACTGATGACGGTGTTTCCGGTGGAGTTCAGTCTACGATTGCCTGTGGAAAGAACAGCCTTGCCGATTATATATATGTGACAGTGGCAAAGACCTCTGACAATGCATCCGGAGTTCTTGCCTGTCTGAGAAAATCTGACGGATCTAAAGCATGGGAGGATTCTTCCTCATATGCCTGGTCTTCTCCGGTGTGCGTTTATAACAAAGACGGATCAGGAAAGGTTCTTTATTGCAACAGTACAGGCGATATCCGCCTTCTTGATGGTAAAACAGGTAAACAGGAAGATGTATTATCTGTCAGCGAGGGTGTGATAGAGGCTTCCCCGGCTGTCTACGATAACTATGCGGTTGTAGGCACCAGAGACTGTAAAATATGGGGAATCAGGTTACAGTAAATAGCAATATTTATTTGCTTTCTCCTATTCTTTATTAACTTGCCATTTATCGCACTAAATGGTAAAATTTAAATATCTTACAGTTTTACGACACAATATTTTGAAAAAACTGAAAACAAAGGAGAGGAAGCGATGGAAGAGAGAAATAACAGACTGCTGAATGCAAAGCTGAACAAGTATATTGTTCCGGGGATTATGATGTCTCTGGCGCTTCAGCTGGGAAATATCGTAGATACGATATTTGTAAGTAACCTGATCGGGGTGGAGGCAATGTCTGCAGTTACCCTGAGCCTGCCTGTGGAGACGATCGTTCAGCTGACAGGATACTGCCTTGGTATCGGCGGTTCCATAGCAGTGGGAAACATGCTTGGCAAACGAGACAAAGAAGGGGCATCGAAATTGTTTTCTGCCACATTTATAGTAACACTTGTGGTGGGAATCATTTTTTCAATCTGCGCCCTTCCTGCAGCAGAACCTGTTGCCAGACTTCTGGTATCAGGTGACGGTGTCCTGACCGGTTATACCAGAGATTACATACGTGTAAGTATGCTGGGGGCACCAGTGATTGGAATTGGACTGATGATGGTCAATTACCTTGGGGTGGAGAATCATCCGGAGCTGGCATCAGCTTACCTTATCGCAGCCAATGTGATCAATCTTGTGCTGGACTATATATTCCTCAGATATACTCCTCTGGGGATTACAGGTGCATCCTTATCAACTGTTCTTGGTTTCCTGTTTGCAATGGGAATTTTTGTGCTTTATATCCGCTCTGATAAGCGAAACCTCCACCTGATCCTGCTAAAGCCGAGCGAACTTGGAATCACAAAGGAAGCAATCATCACAGGCGTGCCAATGCTGATCTTTATGGCAGCTAATTTTGTAAAGGCGCTTGGACTGAATACCATTATCATGAACCAGTTGGGCGAGGAAGGTATGGCAGTATTTACTGTCTGTGACAATGTGCTGCTGATTGTCGAGATGCTTACAGGCGGAATCATCGGTGTGATCCCCAATGTGGCAGGAATCCTTTTTGGAGAGAAGGACTACGTGGGAATTCGGGTTCTCTGTAAAAAGATGCTGAAATACAGTTACATCCTGCTGGCTGTGATCTTTGTCCTTATTATGCTGTTTACCGAGGAAATCACTGTCATGTTCGGAAGCGGCGGTGGCGAGCTGGGCAGTCATATGGTCCAGGCGCTGCGAATCTTTGCTTTGTGTGTGGCACCTTATCTGTGGAATAAGTTTATTATCAGCTATTACGAGTCCATTGAGGAGACAGCCATTGCAAGCTTTGCCACATTTCTGGAGAATGCGGTGGTAGTTCTGCCTGCAACCCTGGTGGGAATCCTTGTATGGAAACAGATTGACGGGATCGGTATCGACGGAATTGCAGCAGGATTTGTTGCCACTGAGATCATAACTGCAGTTGCAGCCTGTATTTTCAGAAAAATCAGGCATAAGAATACAAGCTTTTATATTGTTCCTGACAAAAATCCGGGGATGAATCTGGATTTTTCCATTAAGAGTACCATGGAGGAAGCACAAACGGTTCATAAGAGGATCATAGAGTTCTGCCAGGAACAGGGAGCTTCTAAAAGCAAGGCAAATCTTGCCGCAGTGTGTGCGGAGGAAATGACTGTAAATATTATACGATTCGGGGGAAAAAACTCCAACTGGATCGACATTAACCTCTGTCTGGAGGATGATCTCTGCAGACTGAGGATCAGAGATAACGGTGTAAATTTCAACCCTCTGGAATATCAGTATGACAGTGAAGACTTTGATATACATGGGATTGAACTTGTCAAGAAGGTATCAAAATCCATGGATTATATTCGTGCGATTGATATGAATAATACCATAATATCTTTTTAGGAGGTACATGAAAATGAAAAATATTAATGAAAGGAACAATTTTGCTTTTGAGTTTCGGCCGGTAACAGAATTGTTCGAGGAACAGGTGAAGCTTCATCCAGAGAAATGTGCAGTTGTCTCCGGCAAAGAGAGCTTCACCTATGCACAGCTCAACGAACGGGCCAACAGGATTGCCAATGCACTTGTGGAAAAAGGTGTCAGACGGGAGACCATCGTAGGTGTGGTTCTTGAGAGATGCTGTGATTTCTATGCAGTGCGACAGGGTATCCTGAAGGCAGGAGGCGCATTTGCAGTTGCCACACCGGATTATCCTGATGACAGGATCCGGTATATTTTTGAGGATTCAGGAGCTCCTTTTATTATCACAACAAAGGAGATCGCAGAGGAACGAAGGGAACTGTTTGCTAAGCTTCCCTGTACAGTACTTCTGATCGAGGAACTTCTGGAGAATGAGAATACAGAGAATCCTCAGGTAAAGATCGGGGAGCATGATCTTTGTTATTGTATCTATACTTCTGGTTCCACAGGCAAGCCCAAGGGTGTGCTGATCGAACATATCAATCTTGCCAATTTTGTAAATCCGAATCCGAAAAATGCGGAAACTTATGGTTATGTCAGCAGGGGATCGGTTTCTCTTTCCATGGCAGCCATGACCTTTGATGTGTCTGTTCTGGAGGAATTTCTGCCACTCACCAACGGGATGACTGCGGTGATCGCCTCTGATGAGGAGATTTTGAATCCTCTTATGCTGGGTGAGCTGATCGTCAGAAATAAAGTGGATATTATGACCACAACTCCTACTTACCTGTCCAATATGATCGATCTGCCCCAGCTTGAAAAAGCAGTTTCTCAGATTAAGGTGTTTGATGTAGGTGCAGAGGCTTTTCCTCCGGCTCTGTATGACAAGATTCGCAGAGTAAACCCGGATGCTTACATTATGAATGGTTATGGACCTACGGAAACTACCATCAGCTGTACCATGAAGGTAATTACGGACAGCAGAAACATTACCATTGGTACGCCTAACGGTAATGTGAAGGTATATATTGTAGATAAAGAGAATAAGATCCTTCCGAACGGAGAGACCGGAGAGCTTGTGATCGCAGGACTGGGCGTTGGCAGAGGTTATATGAATCTGCCGGATAAAACAGAGGCTGTATTCATTGATCTTAACGGAGAGAGAGCTTATAAGACCGGTGACCTTGCAAGGATCAGCCCTGAGGGTGAGATTGAATTTTTCGGAAGAATAGACAATCAGATCAAGCTTCGTGGCCTGAGGATTGAGCTTGGTGAGATCGAGGAAGTGATCAATTCCTATGAGGGAATCATTACCAGCATTACTTTACCTGTAGATAACAAATTCCTCTGCTGCTATTTTATGGCTGACCGCCAGATCAATACAGAGGAGCTTTCTGCCTATGCATCAGAGTCCCTGGCTCATTATATGGTTCCTGAGGTTTTTGTCCAACTGGAAAAGATGCCTGTGACACAGAATGGCAAAATTGATAAGAAAGCACTGCCAAAGCCGGCTGCACAGCCAAAGAATCTGAAAGAACCCCAGACTCCTATGCAGAAGAAGATTTTTGAAATCGTTGCAGACGTTGTGGAGAATGATTTTTTTGGAACTGACACAAGTTTTTACAGGGCGGGGCTGTCTTCTATCAGTGCCATGAAGCTTTGTATTCTGATCTCAGAGGAATTCGGAGTGACTGTGAAAACCAGTGACATCCACGAAAACAATACGGTGGAGAAACTGGAAAAATATGTGATGCTTGCACCGAAGATCAGAACCTATGAAAGGAGAGAAGTTTACCCTCTTACCGGCTCCCAGAAGGGTATTTTTGCAGAGTGCATGAAGAATCCTGAGAGTACGGTATACAATATTCCGTTTCTGTTTGAACTGGAAAGCTCTGTTGACGTTCAGAAGCTGTCAGATGCCATTTCTCAGATGATCGCTGCACATCCGTATCTGCTGACAAAGGTTTATTTAAGCGACAGCGGAGAGATGGTGCAGAAGCCTTGTGAGGAAGCCTTTGTACCAGAGGTGGTCCGGACCACAAATGAGCAGTTTGAAAAGATGAAAGATGAGCTGGTGCGTCCCTTTAAGCTGGAAAAGGGACGGCTGTTCCGGGCGGGGATTTATGTGACAGAAGACAGGAAATATCTTTTTACAGATTTCCACCATATCCTGGCAGATGGTAATTCCTATGATATTATTTTTGAGGATATCGATCGGGCCTATCTGGGTGAGAAATTGGAGAAAGAATCCTACACAGGCTTTGATGCTGCCCTTGATGAAGAACAGCAGATGAAAGAGGGAAAATATAAGAAGGCCGAGAAATATTATGACAGTATTTTCGAGGGAATTGAGACAGAATCCCTGCCTCTTCCTGACTGCTCAGGAAAGATTCCTGAGAGAGGATATCTGTCGATGTCTGTGGACACCAGAGAGTCTCTGGTACTTTCTGCCTGCGAGAAGCTGGGGGTTACTCCAAACATTCTGTTTACAGGTGTATTCGGCATTCTCATGAGCAGATATTCCAATTCCGAGGAGAGTCTTTTTGCAACTATTTATAATGGAAGAAATGATTCCAGACTGGAGAATACAGTCTGCATGCTTGTAAAGACTCTGCCGGTTTACTGTTCCTGTGATCCGAAAGTCACCATACAGGCCTATATGACAGAGCTCTCTGAGCAGATTCTGTCTTCCATGGCAAATGATATTTTTCCGTTCTCTGATATCTGTGCAAAGTACGGGATTAATTCTGATCTGGTATTTGCATATCAGGCAGAGCTTGGGGATGATTTCTCAATCGGTGATACCGTTGCCAGGGGCCATGACCTTTCTCCGGATATGTCAAAGATGCCTCTGCTGATCCAGGTAAGAGAATACGATCATAAATATGTGCTTACTGCAGAATACCGCAGTGACATGTACAGTGAAGCCTTTGTACGTGGAATATTGGAATCCTATGAGGCAGCTATGGATTCACTGCTGAAAGCAAAATATATTTCGGAAGTTTCTGTTCTTTCCCAAAATGGAGCGGACAAAATTGCGGAATTTAATAATACTGCCTGCGAATATGACAGAAGTAAGACCATCGCTGATATGTTTGAGGAGCTGGTACAGACCATTCCTGACCATACGGCTGTGGTATTTAAGGATAAAAAATATACTTACAGAGAACTGGATGAGATCAGCGACAGACTTGGAAAATATATCGCATCCCAGGGAATCGGCAGCGAGGATGTTGTTTCCATTCTGATCCCCCGCTGTGAATATATGGCGATTGCGCCGATGGGCGTGATAAAGGCAGGTGCAGCTTACCAGCCTCTGGATCCAACCTATCCTAGGGACCGCCTGATGTACATGATGGAGGATTCCTCTGCAAAGCTTCTCATTGCTGACAGAGAGCTTCTTCCTCTGGTAGACGGATATAAAGGACCGGTGCTGTTTACAGATCAGATCTGGCAGCTGGAGGATAGGGATGTTGTGCTTAAGAAGCCACAGCTGCATGATTTGTTTATCCTTTTGTATACTTCCGGTTCCACAGGTGTGCCAAAGGGCTGTATGCTGGAATATGGAAATATTACTGCTTTTTGTCACTGGTTCAAGAGATATTATGGCATAGATTCGGAGTCCAGGATAGCTGCATATGCTTCCTTTGGTTTTGATGCCTGCATGATGGATATTTACGGTGCCATCACAAACGGTGCACAGCTTCACATTATTCCGGAGGAGATCCGTCTGGATTTCATTGGACTGCAGCGCTATTTTGAGGAAAATGGCATCACGCATTCCTTTATGACTACTCAGGTGGGAAGGCAGTTTGCGCTGGAGATGGATTGTAAGAGCCTGAGATATCTTTCTGTAGGAGGAGAGAAACTGGTTCCATGTGAGCCGCCAAAAGATTATAAGTTTATCAATGCTTATGGACCTACAGAGGCGACTATTTTTACGACTGTATTTGAAGTGGACAAATATTATCCAAATGTCCCTATCGGAAAAGCACTTGACAATGTGAAGCTTTATATTACAGACAAGCTGGGGCATATGCTTCCTCCCGGTGCATGCGGAGAGCTGATGATCACCGGCTGGCAGGTTTCCAGAGGATATCTTAACAAGCCGGAAAAAACTGCCGAGGTCTATACAAAGAATCTTTATGATGATACACCGGGATACGAAGTGATGTATCATTCAGGCGATGTGGCAAGATTTCTTCCGGATGGCAATATCCAGATCATTGGCAGAAAGGATTCCCAGGTTAAGATCAGAGGTTTCAGGATTGAGCTTTCTGAGGTTGAGGAAGTGATCCGCAGATATGAGGGCATCAGGGATGCCACTGTAGTTGCCTTTGATGATCCAAATGGTGGAAAATATATTGCTGCCTATGTGGTATCGGACAGCACTGTTGATATCAATGCCCTGAATGATTTTATTAAAGAGACAAAGCCTGCCTATATGGTACCTGCAGTTACCATGCAGATTGACAAAATTCCTCTGAACCAGAACCAGAAGGTAAATAAAAAGGCTCTTCCTCTGCCTGAGAAAAAAGCAGCGGAGATCATTAAGCCTGAGAATGAGGTTCAGCAGATATTATTTGACTGTATCGCAGAGGTTCTGGGGTATACGGATTTTGGGATTACCACAGATATTTATGAGGCAGGTCTGACATCCATCACTGCCATTAAGCTGAATATCCTGATCTCCAAAGCCTTTGACATTGTGATCAAAACTTCAGATATTAAGAATCATCCTACTATCCGAATGATGGAGGAATTTGTAAAAACTGCGGGAAAAGAAAGCAAAAGGGAAGTACAGGAAAGTTATCCTCTTACCAACACTCAGGAGGGGATTTTCATTGAGTGTACTGCAAATATGGGTTCTACCATTTACAATATCCCGTATCTGTTAAAGCTTGATAACAAGGTGGATCTGGACAGACTGGCAGAAGCCATTGACAGTACTGTTGAGGCGCATCCTTATCTGAAAACCCGTCTGTTTATGGATGACAACGGAAATGTACTTCAGAAACGAAACGATGGGCTCAGTTATAAAACACCGATTTTAAACGGAATGAACAGAGACACTCTGGTACGTCCATATATGTTGTTTAATGAACAGCTTTTCCGGTTTGAAATCTACAGAACCTGTGATGGCAATTATCTGTTCCTGGACCTTCACCACATTGTTGCCGATGGTACATCTCTGGCTATTATAATTAATGATATTAACAGAGCTTACAGCGGTGAGAAGCTGGAACCGGAAGGTTATACTTCCTATGATCTGGCACTGGATAACAGAGATGCCCTGGCAGGTGATATCTATAAAAATGCAGAGAATTATTATAAGTCAGTATTTGAACATGCAGGTGGAAGCATCAGCTTCTATCCGGACAAAAACGGTGCGGCTCCAACAGCAGAACTTTACCACAGAGAGACCAGATCCATTTCCGTGCAGGATGTGAAGGAATTCTGTAAAAAGCATGGAATTACGGAGAATGTATTCTTCATTTCCGCTTTTGGTATCACACTTGGAAAATATAATTTCAAAAAGGATGCTGTATTTACCACTATTTACCATGGAAGAAACGATTCCAGACTTTCGGAAACAGTGGGTATGCTGGTAAAAACACTCCCTGTTTTCTGCGATTTCTCAGGAACAGCCAAAGATTGCCTGAGCGGTGTACAGAAACAGCTGATCGATTCCATGAACAACGATATTTATCCTTTCTCACAGATCAGCCATGAGTTTGATATTAAGGCAGATGCCATGGTTATTTACCAGGGCGACAATTTTGCTTTTGACACCATTGGCGGGGAATATGCACAGGAGGAGCCTGTCAGCCTGAACATGGCAAAGGCACCGGTTTCTGTCAGCATTTCCATTGAAAAGAACAGATTTGTCTTTGAGATTGAGTACAGAGGGGATATGTACCATGAGGAAACTATCCGGTATCTGGCTGACAATCTGGAAACCACTGCAGAGGGAATCTTAAGGGAATGCGATCCGGCTGATATCCGGCTGATGTTTGAGGAAAAAACTCAGATGGAGGATATTCCGGAACATGCAGGAAAGACCTTCATAGATCTGTTTAAGGAGATGGCTGCCAGATATCCGGACAGACCGGCAGTGCGGGATGACTCCGGAGATTTTACTTACAGAGAGTTGGACAGAATGTCTGATTATATTGCTCAGAAGCTTACGGAAAACGGATTTGGCCCGGAACAGGCAGCAGGTATCCTGTGCGGCAGGACAAAGGAATATACAGTAGCCTATGTGGGTGTTATGAAGGCCGGCGGAGCCTATGTTCCTCTGGATCCGGAGTATCCACAGAGCAGAATTGAATATATGCTGAAGGATTCAGGAGCAAGAAATCTCCTTGTGATCGATCAGTATCAGAATCTTGTGGAATTTTATGACGGAAATGTGATCAGTCTGGACAGTGTGTCAGATGAGGCTGAGGATTTTGAACTTTCTGCAGAGCTTATTTCTCCGAAACCGGAGAACCTTGCCTATATGATCTATACCTCAGGCTCCACAGGAAAGCCAAAGGGTGTTATGATCGAACACAGAAATCTGTTGAACCTGATCGAATATATCACACTGAGCAGAAATACTTCACCGGATGACATTGTGGCAGAGTTTGCAAGCTTCTGTTTCGATGCGTCAGTGATCGATCTGTTTGCACCTCTTACCGCAGGAGCAGTCCTGTATATTTTACCGGAGAGTATCCGTAAGGACGCCATTGCCATAAGCAGATATATAAAGGAAAAAGAGATCACCACCGCAACCTTCCCTACCCAGATGGGAGAACTGGTTACAGAACTTCTGGAGGATGCACCTGCTCTTAAATTTGTTACACTTGGCGGCGAGAAATTCAAGCATTACCGTAACCGTACCTATCAGATGATCAATGGCTACGGTCCTACAGAGAATACGGTTTCTTCCACAGAGTTTTTGGTAGACAGACAGTATGACAACATCCCGATCGGAAAATCACAGCGGAATGTGCGCAGCTACATTGTGGATGAGAATCTGAACCGGCTTCCGGTGGGTGCGTCCGGCGAACTTTGTCACGCAGGAAGGCAGATTGCCAGAGGATATCATAATCTTCCGGAAAAAACAGCATCTGTGTTTGTAGAAAATCCATTTGCTGTATGTGAGCAGGAAAGCCGTCTTTACAGGACCGGTGATATGGTCCGCATGAAAGGTGACGGAAATATTGAGTACATAGGCCGGATCGATTCACAGGTGAAGATCAGAGGATATCGTGTGGAGCTTGGTGAGATCGAAGGTGCCCTTCTGAAACATGAGCTGGTGAAAAATGCAGCCGTTACAGTAATTGAAAAGGGTGGAAATAAATATATCACAGCTTATTATACAGGAGAAGCCATCCCGGAGGATGAACTGAAGACCTTCCTGGAACCGCTGATCCCGGATTATATGATGCCGTCTTTCTTTGTCAGCATTGAGGAAATGCCTGTGACACCGGGCGGTAAGATTGATAAAAAAGCACTGCCAATGCCGGAGGTAACCACGAACACTGCCAGCTATGTAGAGCCGGTTACTGCAGCTCAGAGAGCACTCTGTGAGATTTTTGAGAAAGCACTGGGAATTGAAAGAGTAGGGATTGAGGACAACTTCTTTGAGCTGGGCGGATCTTCCCTTACTGCATCCAAGGTTGCTGTTATGTGTCTGTCAAAGAATATTTCACTGGTATATGCGGATATTTTCAAATATCCTACTGTACGGGAACTTGCAGCTCTGGTTGATGATGACGGAGTTACAGAGGCTGCACAGAGCAAGAATGAATTTTCGGATTATAACTATAACAGGATCCAGAATGTGATCAGCGCAAATACAGAAGAAAATGCAGACCGGATCACAAAGGAAAAGCTGGGAGATATTATGGTCACAGGTGCCACAGGTTTCCTGGGGATCCATGTCCTTAAAGCATTCCTTGACAATTATGACGGTAAGGTTTACTGTCTTGTACGTAAGGGCAAATATGAATCGCCTGAAAAGCGAATGATGAACATGCTGATGTACTATTTTGATGATCCATACAAAGAGCTGTTTGAAAGCCGTATTATCTGTGTGGATGGGGATATTACCTCAAAGGAACAGGTAACAGGATTTTCAGAATACAAATTCAGCACCATCATTAACTGCGCTGCCTGCGTAAAGCATTTTGCGGCTGATGATGTACTGGAAAGAATTAATGTGCAGGGTGTGGAAAATCTGATCGATTTCTGTAAGAATAACGGCCGCAGACTGATCCAGATTTCTACGGTTTCCGTTGCGGGAGAGGGTTCTGACGGTGTTCCGCCAATGTCCAGAGTTTTCTGTGAGAATGATCTGTACATCGGACAGAATATTACCAACGAATATATCCGTACCAAATTCCTGGCAGAGAGGGCGGTTCTGGAAGCAGTTTCCGAGGGACTGGACGGCAAGGTAGTCCGGGTAGGTAATCTGATGAGCCGAAACTCTGACGGCGAGTTCCAGATTAATTTCATTACCAATGGATTCCTTCGCAGCCTGAGAGGTTATGCGGCTGTAGGTAAATTCCCTATGGGCGGTATGCATGAGGTGGCAGAATTCTCACCGATTGATTCTACTGCGCTGGCAGTTCTGAGACTGGCTCAGACCGACCGGAGATTTACTGTATTCCATGCATGCAACAGCCATCATATTTATATGGCAGACCTGATCTACGCAATGCGCAGCTATGGATTCAGGATTGATATTGTAAGAGATGAGGAGTTTGAGACAGCAGTGAAGGAATTTGCAAAGACCGGTCAGGATTCTGATGCGGTTTCCGGACTGATCGCCTATACCTCACATAATGAAAATGAAATCTATACCATTGATTACAGCAATCGTTTTACAGCACAGGTTCTGTACAGGCTGGATTATAAATGGCCGGTTACAGATGACAGATATCTGGAAAATGCAATTGCAGCACTTGACAGACTTACATTTTTTGATTGATTCAGGAGGGAAAATTACAATGGAAATTATCACAAAAACAGAAGGTAACAAAGCAACTATGGAAATCAGCGGATGGCTTGATACACAGACAGCTCCCCAGTTAGGGGAGGCTCTGTCCGGACTTGAAGACAGCATCACAAGTCTGGTATTTGATTTTACAAATCTGGAGTATATTTCATCTGCAGGCTTACGTCAGGTGATCGTAGCCTACAAAAAAATGGCTCAAAAGGATGGATTTAAGATCATCAATGTTTCTGATGAGGTTTACGATGTATTCAGCCTTACAGGGTTTGACAGCAAGATCGATATTCAGAAGAAGTAACTGTTGATCAGATGCAGAAATTATACAGGATCAATATTAATCATTTTGAGGATCCGCTTAAGAATGAAAGGCTTCTGGATCTGGTTGGGATCAGAAGAAGAGAAAAGGTCATCAGGTATCGTATGCCTGATGACCGCAAAAGAAGTCTGGGTGCAGGGATCATCATCAGAAAAATCCTCGATGAAAATGGGCTTACGGAAAGCTGCCTGAGATCTTCTGACAATGAAAAGCCGGTTGTGGATGGCCTTTTTTTTAATGTATCTCATGCGGGGGACTATGTTGTGGGCGTGCTGTCAGACTGCGAAGTCGGGTGCGATATTGAGAAAAATGCCAATGCGCCTCTTGAGGTGGCAGAACATTATTTCTACCATTCAGAGCTTGCTTACATCAAGGCTGCGAAGAACAAAGATAAGGCGTTTTTTACGCTCTGGACATTAAAAGAAAGTTATATGAAAATGACAGGCAGAGGAATGAGCCTCCCTTTGGATTCTTTTGAAGTGGTTCCCACAGCAGAGGGGTTTGTCCTCGGAAAATCCTCAGAAAGGCCATGCTTTTTTGAGACAATGGAATTTGACGGTTATATTTTCTCGGTCAGCAGTGAGAGGGCTTTTTCTCTTCACAATCCATTGGAAATTGTTTTCGACGATATTTATGTATGATCACAGATGATTTTTCAGACACGCTCTAGAGTTCCAATCAGACAGGAAAGCGTATATGTCAGATATTGCTTCTGCTGTACGGGAGAACTGAGGAAGGCATCGGAGCAGGTAAACCAGGTGTAACAGGTATTTCTGGTTGCTGTTTTCCGGTGCTTTCTGTCAATTCCGGATCCGAGAGATTTCGGGATAACCGTATCCTCCTCCGGGAGATAATAGTAATCCTTATAATCTGCATAGTATTGTTTCAGTTTCCCGTCAGTTGTCTTGATAATTAAATTGATTTCTTCGTCTTTTCCTGTCAGATAGAAGTCGGTGTTTCCATTGGAAAATTCCTGTGGCAGTGTGCAGGGGAGCTTCAGCTTCAGGATCAGGTTGTCTCCGTCAAATTCGCTGTATGTAACTTCATAATCTCCATCATAGATGCAAAGATATCCCAGCATATCAAAAATTCTTCCCAGTCCCAGCACATCCTCCAGGTTATGTCCAAGGATTTCATCAGCTGTAAAGGCATCTCTTTTTTTCAGAAAATCTTTGTAAAGTTTAATGCATTCCTTACCATTATCATAAATCCTGTCTTTGATCCCCAGAAATTCTTCCATGCAGGGCTGCTTCATGGCAGACAGTTTTAAAAGTGACTTTAACGGTTTTAATGTCAGGTAGAGATCCAGCGACTGTTTTCCCGTAAACGGAGAGGGAATGCCATATTTTTCATATCGTGCTTCCAGATATGGCTGGTCGAAGCGGTCTCCGTTGTAGGAAATCAGCAAATCACATTGCTGAAGAAATTGTGAAAAAATTCTCAGAATTGTCTCTTCTTCACTTGCATTTTCCGCCATCCATTGATAAAAATTCCAAGTTTCATCTTCAATTCCAACAGCTCCGATCAGGTATAAATACGTGGAATTTCTTGATAATCCGGTGGTTTCAATGTCGTAAAAAACAGGTGTAAAATTGTATTTTTGGAAGAATTTTCCGGTGAAAAATTTAACAGTCTCAAAGTCTGGAAACCCTTGTAAAATGGGCATTTTTTTAACAATCATGTTAATAATTTTTCCTTTCTGAAATTGTATTCAATTATACACAAGAAAATGAAATTTGGGTAGTGCTTTTTTTGAAAAAATGGTTTATATTATAAACAGGTTGATAAAAATGTACAAAAAAGTATATGGATTTTATCAAAAACAGAGCACTTTGGTGGTGCTTAATATAAAAGGAGGGAACGAAATGGGAATTTTAACCTTTAAGGGTGGTGTTCATCCTTATGACGGAAAAGAATTATCCAAGAACAGTCCGGTAGTGAAATATCTGCCAAAGGGAGATATGGTATATCCTCTTTCCCAGCATATCGGTGCTCCGGCTGCAGCGATAGTTCAGAAGGGAGACCATGTGCTCGCAGGACAGAAGATCGCAGATGCTGCGGGGTTTGTCTCATCACCGATCCATTCGTCTGTTTCCGGTACGGTAAAAGGAATCGAACCGCGCCTGACAGCAACAGGTTCTATGGTCAATTCCATTATCATTGAGAATGACCAGCAGTATGAAAGTGTGGAATTTACTCCTGCACGTCTGGAAGATCTTTCGAAAGAGGAGATTCTGGCGAGAATTAAAGAAGGCGGAGTAGTGGGAATGGGTGGCGCCGGATTCCCCACACAGGTAAAGCTTGCGCCAAAGGAACCGGAGAAGATCGATCATATCCTTGTAAACGGTGCCGAGTGTGAACCCTATCTTACCAGTGACTACAGAAGAATGCTGGATGACTCTGAGAAGCTGATCGAGGGCTTAAGAGTTATGCTGAAGCTCTTTGACAATGCGAAGGGATATATCTGTATTGAGGATAACAAGCCTGACTGTATTGCGAAACTGAAAGAAATGGTAAAAGATATTCCACGTATTGAAGTAGCAGAGCTGATGACCAAGTACCCACAGGGTGGTGAGCGTTTCCTGATCAAGGCTGTCACAGACAGAGAGATCAACTCTGCCATGCTTCCGGCAGATGCAGGATGCGTAGTTGATAACGTAGATACCGTAATTGCTGTTTATGAAGCCGTTATCCTTGGAAAACCTGTTATGGACCGTATCGTGACAGTAACAGGACAGGGGATTAAGAATCCGCAGAACTTTGATGTCCTTTCCGGAACAGATATGGCAGAGCTGATTGAAGTTGCCGGCGGACTGACAGACAATGTATCCAAAGTAATTTCAGGTGGTCCTATGATGGGATTTGCCATGTATGACACTCATGTACCATGTATTAAGACAAGTTCCGCATGTCTCTGTCTGGAGAAGGATGATGTGGCAGATGCCGAACAGACTGCATGCATTAACTGCGGCAGATGTGTAGGAGTCTGTCCCGGCCATGTCATTCCTGCAAGACTTGCAACCTTTGCAGAGCATGGTGACATGAAGAGCTTCCAGAAATTTGATGGTATGGAGTGCTGCGAATGTGGCTGCTGCAGTTATATCTGCCCTGCCAAGCGTCCGCTGACCCAGATGATCAAATCTATGCGTAAGATGGTTCTGGCAAGCCGTAAGAAAAAGTAAAAGGGGGACATCGTAATGGATCAGATGTTACATGTATCATCCAATCCCCATGTCCGGGATAAGATGACAACAAGCAAAATCATGCAGCTTGTGGTACTGGCGCTTCTGCCGACCACACTGTTTGGAATTTATAATTTTGGCCTTCGTGCCTTACTGGTAGTAGTGATCACCGTCGCTTCCAGTGTATTCTTTGAGTGGATTTATGACAAGCTGATGCATAAGAAGAACACAATTACAGACTTCAGTGCAGTTGTTACAGGTTTATTACTTGCATTAAATATGCCTGCATCAATTCCGCTCTGGATGCCTGTACTTGGCAGTGCATTTGCGATCATCGTTGTAAAACAGCTCTTCGGTGGTCTGGGACAGAACTTCATGAACCCGGCACTTGCAGGAAGATGTTTCCTGATGATCTCTTTCGCAGGAAAGATGACAGATTTCGCAGTAAGCGACAGCTTCAGAGGTGTGGTAGATACTGTATCCGGTGCAACTCCTCTGGCAGCTCTGAAACAGAATGGATTTACAGACAGTTCTGTATCTGTATTACATATGTTTATCGGTGATATCCAGGGAACTATCGGTGAGACTTCTGCCCTTGCGATCCTGATCGGAGCAGCAATCCTTCTGGTTTTTAAGGTGATCGATCTGAAGATTCCGCTTACCTATATTGGAAGTTTCGCAGTATTTGTAATCCTTTACATGCTTGGAACAGGCAAGGGATTTGACGTGAACTATCTGTTCAGCCACATCTTCGGCGGTGGTCTTATGCTTGGTGCATGGTTTATGGCTACAGACTATGTCACAACACCGATCACACCAAGAGGACAGTATGTATACGGTGTCTGTCTTGGTGTACTGACTGCGGTCTTCCGTCTCTTTGGCGGTTCCGCAGAGGGCGTATCCTATGCAATCATTTTCTGCAACCTGTTAGTTCCGATGATTGAACGTGTGACTCGTCACCCGGCATTTGGGAAAGGGGGCAAAAAGGCATGAGTAACAGAATTATCAAAGATACCATAGCCATTACAGTGATCACACTGGTGGCAGGACTTGCCCTTGGTGTAGTCCAGGATATTACAGCAGATCCTATTGCAAAGCAGGAAGCTCAGGCGAAACAGGATGCGTATAAGGCAGTATTTGCAGATGCGGACAGCTTTGAGACAGTGGATGTGGATGCGGATGCCATGCAGTCTTATCTGGATGAGAACGGATATGCGGCACAGTCCATAGATGAGACTATGCTTGCCAAGGATGCTTCAGGCAATGAACTGGGATATGCATTTACAGTAACCACTTCCGAGGGTTACGGCGGAGATATCCAGTTTGCAATGGGTATTCAGGATGACGGTACCTTAAATGGAATTTCCATTCTTTCCATCGGTGAGACCGCAGGTCTTGGTATGAGAGCAAACACAGATGCATTTAAGGATCAGTTCAAAGATAAGAACGTAGACAAATTTGAATATACAAAGACCGGTGCCACAGCGGATGATCAGATCGATGCGTTAAGTGGTGCCACTATTACAACGAATGCCATGACAAACGGTGTCAATGCCGGATTATGTGCATTCCAGTATGAGAAAGGGGGAAATCAGTGATGAAACCAAACACACCTGCTGAACGTTTATATAACGGAATCATCAAAGAAAATCCTACCTTTGTACTGATGCTTGGTATGTGTCCTACACTGGCTATCACCACATCTGCAACCAATGGTATCGGAATGGGACTTACTACAACAGTGATCCTTGCAGCATCCAACTTAATGATCTCTCTTCTGAGAAACTTTATTCCGGACAGAGTGCGTATGCCTGCATTTATCGTAGTTGTTGCTTCCTTTGTAACAGTTGTACAGCTTCTTTTACAGGGATTTATCCCAAGCCTGTATGACTCCCTTGGAATCTATATTCCTCTGATCGTAGTTAACTGTATCATCCTTGGACGTGCAGAAGCATATGCATCCAAGAATAAACCGATTGCCTCTCTGTTTGATGGTATTGGTATGGGTCTTGGATTTACCTTAAGTATCACCTGTATCGGTGCAGTACGTGAGCTGATCGGCGCAGGTTCTCTGTTCGGACATCAGATTCTTCCTCTGGCAGATGCTGCAGCAGGTAAGGCTGGTTATGAACCGATCACAATCTTTATCCTGGCACCCGGAGCATTCTTTGTTCTGGCAGCGCTTTCTGCATTACAGAACAAATTCAAAATCGGTGCAGCCAAACGTGGCATTGATCCAAGTAATCCTGATTGCGGCGGAAGCTGTGCAGCCTGTGGCAATACCATGTGTAAGGGAAAAAGGGGGTAATGGATTATGAAAGAACTTTTGATCATACTTGTAAGCTCAGCGATTGTAAATAACGTAGTCCTCAGCCAGTTCCTTGGCCTCTGTCCTTTCCTTGGTGTTTCCAAGAGTGTTGAGACAGCAGCCGGCATGGGCGGTGCGATCATCTTCGTTATTACACTGTCATCTTTTGTGACAGGTATTATTTACAATGCTATCCTGGTTCCTACGAACCTGACTTATCTGCAGACTATCGTATTCATCCTGCTGATCGCGGCGCTGGTACAGTTTGTAGAGATGTTCCTTAAGAAGACAATGCCTTCCCTGTATCAGGCACTTGGTGTGTATCTTCCGCTGATCACAACAAACTGTGCAGTTCTTGGTGTTGCTCTTACAAACGTGCAGAAAGAGTATAATGTTCTTCAGGGAACAGTGAACGGATTTGCAACAGCAGTGGGCTTTACTATTTCCATCGTGCTGATGGCTGGTATCCGTGAGAAAATCGCATACAATGACATTCCAAAATCCTTCCAGGGATTCCCTACAGTTCTGCTGACAGCCGGACTGATGGCAATTGCCTTCTTCGGATTTTCAGGACTGATTTAAGGAGGGGACTGGTATGAATATAGGAGCAATTATCGCGGCAACTGTACTGGTTGCGGCAGTAGGTCTTTTTATCGGTGTTTTCCTTGGCGTTGCCGGTAAGAAGTTTGCTGTGGAAGTGGATGAGAAGGAAGTTGCTGTTCGTGAGGCGCTTCCCGGTAATAACTGCGGTGGCTGTGGTTATCCCGGCTGTGATGGTCTGGCAGCAGCAATCGCCAAAGGTGAGGCACCTGTAAATGGATGTCCGGTAGGCGGTGAGCCAGTCGGGAAAGTGATCGCAGCGATCATGGGACAGGAAGTTGTGGAGACTGCCCGTCAGGTGGCGTATGTGAAGTGTGCGGGTACCTGTGAGAAGACGAAGGATAATTATGAGTATACAGGTGTGGAAGACTGTGAGATGATGGCTTTCATTCCCGGTGGTGGTGCGAAGTCCTGTACTTATGGATGCCTTGGTTTTGGAAGCTGCGTGAAGGCCTGTCCGTTTGGGGCGATTGATGTTGTGAACGGTGTGGCGGTTGTTGATAAGGAGGCTTGTAAGGCCTGCGGTAAGTGTGTTGCCAAGTGTCCGAAGCATCTGATCGAGCTTGTGCCCTATGAGCAGACTACGTTTGTGCAGTGTAGTTCTCATGCGAAAGGTAAGGCTGTTACTTCTGCGTGTGAGGTTGGCTGTATCGGATGTAAGAAGTGTGAGAAGACTTGCCCGAATGGGGCGATTACGGTTGATAATTTCTGTGCGCATATTGATTATAGTAAGTGTACGAATTGTGGGGCTTGTAAAGAGGTTTGTCCGAGACATATTATTCAGTAATGGGAGGAAGAACTGCTGTGCGGTGGCATGGCAGTTCTTTTTGTTCGATTAAGGGACGCGAATATATGTTTGCGTTATGGGGTGGGATGTGGTATGATGAATCGGAAGTGATGAATTTTGTGGTGATCTGCTTAGATGTGATGTTGGAGAGGATTGCTGTGGGACGGAGGATGTATCATGATTGCGTTTGTTCATGGAATGGCTGTGGATATGACTGAGAGCTCGGTGGTTGTTGAGGCTGGGGGGATTGGTTATGAGATATATATGACGGGGGCAGATTTGTCTGAGATTCGTATGGGGGAGGATGTGAAGGTCCATACTTATTTTAGTGTGAGAGAGGATACCATGAAGCTGTATGGGTTCAGGGCTAAGGATGATCTGCAGATGTTTAAGCTGCTTCTTGGCGTGAATGGTGTGGGGCCGAAGGCTGCGCTGGGAGTTCTGGCGGGGATTACAGCGGATGAATTGAGGTTTGCAATTCTTTCGGATGATGTGAAGACGTTGTCGAAGGCTCCGGGTATCGGGAAGAAGACGGCTCAGAAGCTGATTCTTGAGCTGAAGGATAAGATGAAGCTGGAGGATGCGTTTGAATTGAAGCTGGCTCATGAGCAGGAGAGGGCAGCAGTGGGAGCCGGTGAGGTTTCGGATGGCAGGCAGGAAGCTGTTGAGGCTCTGGTTGCGCTGGGATACAGCAGTGCGGATGCGCTTCGGGCGGTGCGTAAGGTTACGGATGTGCCGCCGGATGATGTGGAAGGTCTTTTGAAGGCTGCACTGAAGAATTTTTAACTGAAGCAGGATTTCACGCTCTGGTAGATTGGATTGCCTGTATTGTTATAGAATTGTTATAGGTTAGGATGGGTAACAGATGGAGAAACGTATTATAACTACGGATGTGACGGAGGAGGATTTTTCTCTGGAGGGGAATCTCCGGCCGCAGACGTTGGATGATTATATTGGTCAGGAGAAGACCAAGAGTACTTTGAAGGTTTATATAGAGGCTGCGAAGCAGAGGCATGATGCGTTGGATCATGTTTTGTTTTATGGTCCTCCGGGGCTTGGTAAGACTACTCTTTCGGGGATTATTGCCAATGAGATGGGGGTTCATATGAAGGTGACTTCCGGGCCGGCTATTGAGAAGCCGGGGGAGATGGCTGCGATCCTTAATAATCTGCAGGAGGGAGATATTCTGTTTGTGGATGAGATCCACCGCCTGAACAGGCAGGTGGAGGAGGTCCTTTATCCTGCTATGGAGGATTATGCTATTGATATTATGATCGGGAAGGGGGCTTCTGCCAGGTCTATACGTCTGGATCTGCCGAAGTTTACACTGGTGGGGGCGACTACCAGGGCAGGACTTCTGTCTGCACCTCTTCGTGACCGTTTTGGTGTGATGCATCATCTGGAGTTTTATACTCATGAGGAGCTTAAGACGATCATTATCCGTTCTGCTCAGGTTCTTGGAGTGGAGATTGATGAGAAGGGTGCGGCTGAGATTGCCAAGAGATCCAGGGGAACTCCGAGGCTTGCCAACCGTCTGCTGAAGAGGGTTCGTGATTTTGCGCAGGTGAAGTATGATGGACGGATTACTTATGATGTGGCGTGTTTTGCGCTGAATCTTCTGGAAGTGGATCAGTATGGTCTGGATAAGATTGACAGAAGGATTCTTCAGACTATGATCGTGAATTTTCAGGGTGGTCCTGTGGGACTGGAGACTTTGGCTGCGGCGATAGGGGAGGATTCCGGTACGCTGGAGGATGTGTATGAGCCTTATCTGCTGCAGAATGGATTCCTGAACCGTACGCCGAGAGGACGTATGGCATCGGCGCTTGCGTATGAGCATCTGGGCTATCAGATGCCGGAGAAAAACTGAAGTTAAGGGCGTAAAAATATAAAAAAGTAAAAGTTTTTTAAAAATTCCTATACATTTCGACTGCTTTCGAGTATAATGAAGTAAATGTCCGGGGTTCCGGGCAGATTGAAGGAAGATACAGGAGGCTCGTACGGATGGCGGTCAAAAATACAGCAAAGGTAATCATAGGTGGTAAGATTATTACGCTGGGAGGCTATGAATCGGAAGAATATTTTCAGAAAGTAGCATCCTATATAAATAAAAAGATGGATGAGTTAAGTGCTATGCCGGGTTACAGCAGACAGCCCATGGAGACCAAGCATACACTTATCAGCCTGAATATTACAGATGACTATTTTAAGGCAAAGAAACAGGCGGAGGTTTTTGAACAGGATTTACAGCAGAAGGATCAGGAGATGTATGATCTGAAGCATGAGCTGATCTCGCTTCGTATGCAGATTGAGGAAGCGCAGAAGCATGAACAGGAAGCCCTGGAACAGAAGAGCCTTCTGGAGGGAAAGAATAAGGAACTGGAAAAGCAGATTGATGAGCTGCTGAAATAACAGAGGGGGGATTACTTCGGTGATTTCCCCTTTATGATTTGTTTCATATGTATTCGATTTGAATATTATAGCAATGATCATAAATAATGCATTTAAGATGACTGTTATAGAAAACGTGAGGTATAGAATGAGAAGAGAAGAGATTGAACTTCTGGCACCTGCCGGTTCCTATGAGGGATTTGAGGCAGCGATTGGTGCAGGTGCAGATGCGGTTTATGTAGGGGGAGCAGCCTTTGGCGCGCGGGCCTATGCGAAGAATTTCGGAGAGGAAGAGCTTTTGCGTGCCATTGATACTGCTCATATCCATGGCAGGAAACTTTATCTGACAGTGAATACGCTGTTGAAGAACAGGGAACTGTCTGAACAGTTGTATGATTATCTGCTTCCATATTATAAGGAAGGTCTGGATGCGGTGATCGTTCAGGATATGGGTGTGTTTAAGATGATCAGGGAGATGTTTCCGGGTATGCATCTTCATGCCAGCACGCAGATGACTGTGACAGGTCCGGAGGGGATGAAGTTTCTGGAAGAACAGGGTGCTTCCAGAGTGGTAACTGCCAGAGAGCTTTCCCTTGAGGAAATCCGGAGGATGCATGAGACAAGTCCTATCGAGATTGAATCTTTTGTCCATGGAGCTTTATGTTACAGTTATTCGGGACAGTGCCTGATGAGCAGTATCCTGGGTGGAAGAAGCGGTAACAGAGGAAGGTGTGCACAGCCTTGCCGTCTGCCTTACCAGACGGCACTTTGTTGCGGGGAAAATGGCAGACGGTCAGAGAAAAGGAAAGCGCAAGAATTATGTCCTCTGAGTCTGAAAGATATTTCTACGATAGAGATTCTTCCGCAGATTCTGGAGGCTGGCGTTACTTCTCTTAAGATAGAGGGCAGGATGAAGCAGCCGGGATATACAGCAGGGGTAACTTCTGTATATCGGAAGTACCTGGATCTTCTTTTTGAGAAGGGAGCTGAGAATTACAGGGTAGCAGAGGAGGATAAGAGATATCTGCTGGATCTGTTTAACAGGGGAGGTTCTTGTACCGGTTATTATCAGATGCAGAATGGTCCGTCCATGATGGCATTCAGTAATGAGAAGAAAACAGGAGATGTCAGTCCTGTATTAAGAAAAAAGAAAGAAAAAATTCAGGGAACATTCATTCTTTTTCCAGGAAGTCCTGCTATACTGGATGTGTCATGCAGGGGAATCCATGGATTTGCGTCTGTGGGTGAGGTACAGTATGCGCAGAACCAGCCGCTGACAGAGGAGCGCATCCGTTCACAGATGGAGAAGCTTGGAAATACAGAATATGAGTGGGAAAATCTGGAAATCCAGATGGATGAGAATATTTTTATCCCGATGAAAATGCTGAATGAGGCGAGAAGAGAGGCACTGGAATCTCTGGAAAATGAATTGCTCAAACCATATAAGAGAGAAGAAAATAATGGGAAGAAACGCTTATCAGAGGATGCCGGAAGAAAAGCAGATTCGCCAAAGCAGAAAAATCTTCCGATTTATATTTCCTGTGAAGAAAAATCCACTGCACTGGCGTTATATAAAAGAGAGGGGATACATGGAATGTATCTGAACGCTGATGCCATGGAGGTCTGCCTGGATGACTGTGTAAGCAGAGGAATGGAGATGTATCTGTCTCTTCCGCATATTATGAGAGGTGAGATGCCCCGGGAGCTTCTCACCAGGATCAGAGAGTGGATGGACAGAGGAATGACTGGATTTCTGGTAAGAAATCTGGAGACTTTTGCAGTTCTGCGAAAGGCAGGTCTGGCTGAGAAATGTGTTCTGGATCACAGTATGTATACATGGAATGATGAAGCTGCTGATTTCTGGAAAGATCAGAAAGTCCTCAGAAATACGGTACCGCTTGAGCTGAACGAAGGGGAAATCCGACACAGAGATAACCGGGACAGCGAGATGCTGATCTACGGATATCTGCCTCTTATGATATCGGCCCAGTGTGTGCATAAAAATCTTTACGGATGTAATCATAAGGAAGAAGGGGTAACTTTAAAAGACCGTTACGATAAAGAATTTACGGCGAAATGTATATGTAACCCATGGAAAACTGAGAATACAGATTTCTGTATACCCTGCTATAATATCATTTACAACAGTATCCCTTACGGCCTGTTGAAAGAGAAATCACAGATAGACAGACTTGGTGTCTCTTCCCTGAGACTTGCATTTACCATTGAGGAGCCTCAGGATGCGGTGAAGATATATGAAGAGTTCAGAGCTGTTTATCGTGATGGGAAGAATCCTCCGAAACGGGAATATACAAAGGGACATTTTAAAAGAGGAGCCGAGTAAGGCATATGATTAATGTAATTGTAGAATTATCCAAGTATGTGATCCTTACCCTGATGGTGATTTATACCTTTCACTGTTTCTATCTGGTGAAACAGCAGAGTGAGGAGGAGAGAAACGAATCGCTGCGCCAGCAGCTGATGCTTATCTTTTTTATGGATTTCACTGCGTTTCTGGTCATCTACCTGAAGACAGATAAGTTTCAGGTCGTGTTGTTTTATGTCGAAATGATGGCATTTTTTGCGGGAATCCAGATTTTGTACAGGATTTTTTATAAGAAAGCATCGATTTTACTGCTCAACAATATGTGCATGCTTCTCAGCGTAGGATTTATTATGCTGTGCAGGCTGGATGTTTCCACAGCTACCAGACAGCTGGTGATCGTGGCAGGCGTAAATGTGGTGGCATTGATCGTACCTGTCCTGATCAGGAAGATGAAATTTCTCAAGGACCTGACATGGGTTTATGCGGGAATCGGAATCGTTTTGCTGGCGGCGGTATTTGTGCTTGCAAAGACAAGCTATGGAGCAAAACTTTCCCTGATGGGAATCCAGCCTTCAGAGGCGATAAAGATTACATTTGTGTTCTTTATGGCGGCATTGCTGAGAAAAGGTGCTGATTTTTCAAAAGTGGTCCAGGCTACGGTAGTGGCGGGACTGCATGTGGGGATTCTTGTACTTTCCAGAGACCTTGGAAGTGCAGTGATCTTCTTTGCGGCATATCTTGTGATGATTTATGTGGCATCCAGAAATGTGGGATATCTGGCACTTGGTCTTGCAGGCGGATCTGCAGGGGCAGTTGTCGCATATCATCTGTTTGGCCATGTGCGTCAGAGAGTGACAGCCTGGAAGGATCCTATGGCGGTATATCAGAATGAAGGATACCAGATCGTCCAGTCACTGTTTGCCATTGGAACCGGCGGATGGTTTGGAATGGGATTGTGTCAGGGTTCGCCTGAGAAGATCCCTGTTGTCAAGAATGACTTTATATTCAGTGCAATCTGTGAGGAACTGGGTGGGATTTTTGCAATCTGCCTGATCCTGGTATGTATGAGTTTCTTTTTGATGATCGTAAATATTGCGCTTAAGATTAAGAAACCATTCTACAAACTGATCGCACTTGGACTTGGTACGGAATATGCATTTCAGGTATTTCTGACAATTGGCGGAGCAACGAAATTTATCCCTATGACAGGTGTAACTCTTCCTCTGGTCAGCTATGGAGGAAGTTCTGTCGCGTGTACAGTACTGATGCTGGCAATCATTCAGGGATTGTATATTTTGAGAGAAGATGAGGACGAAGAAATTGAGAGATATCGAAGAAAAGGAACGGCGCAGAGAGTTGAAGAAGCGCCAGAAGCGCAAAGCCCGGGAGATTTCTGAAAAGAGAAGGCCCCGTAACAGAGAGTATACACTGGTATCCTGCTTTTTTGTGCTGATCTTTGTCAGTATGATCGGATATCTGATCTACTTTAATTATGCAAAGAGCGATGATTTTATCAATAGTCCCTATAATACAAGGCAGGATACTTTTTCAGACAGGGTTGTAAGAGGTAAGATCATATCTGCAGATGGGCAGGTGCTTGCCCAGACCAATGTTTACGAAGACGGAACAGAGGAACGTACTTATCCCTATGCAAATATGTTCGCTCATGTAGTCGGATATGACACTAATGGAAAAAGCGGACTGGAATCAGAGGCGAACTTCCAGCTTCTGACTTCTCATGAATTTTTCCTGAACCAGATGAAAAATGAGTTTAAGAATCAGAAAAATACGGGTGATTCTGTGATCACGACGTTAAACGCAGATCTTCAGTCAACTGCCTATAATGCACTTGGTGACAGGAGAGGGGCGGTTGTTGCCATAGAACCCTCTACAGGTAAGATTCTGGTGGAAATGAGCAGACCGGACTTTGACCCGAATACTATTTCCCAGAACTGGGACACACTGGTAAATGATTCCAATGACAGCAGTCTGTTGAACAGAGCTACAAACGGAGCCTATCCTCCGGGATCTACATTTAAGGTGGTAACTGCCCTGGACTATTTCAGAACCAAGGGCAGTCTGGAGGGATTTTCCTATCTCTGTGAGGGAAGTATTACCAGAGAAGATCACACGATCAGGTGCTATGGCGGAACTGTTCATGGACAGGAAGATTTTTACAGTGCTTTTGCCAATTCCTGTAACAGTGCATTTGCAGAGATCGGAACCATGCTCGGAGGCAGTTCTCTGAAAAAAACAGCCGAGAATCTTCTTTTTAATAAGAGTCTTCCGCTTTCTTCCTATAAAAAGAGTACTTTTACATTAAATGGAAAATCTTCTGTTGCAGAGGTTATGCAGACTGCCATCGGACAGGGTAATACGTTGGTATCACCTATGCATATGGCGCTGATTACCAGTGCGATCGCCAATGGCGGGGAGCTCATGAAGCCTTATCTCATTGATTCTGTTGTAAGTTCAGACGGAGAGACAGTGAAGACAACAGAGCCGGAGAGCTATAAACGTCTGATGACAACAAATGAGGCGAATATCCTTGGAAAGCTTATGAAAGGTGTTGTGGAAAACGGAACCGCATCGGCTCTGAACGGAAGAGGATATACAGTGGCAGGCAAGACCGGATCAGCGGAATTTGATGAGAATGGTTCCAGTCATTCCTGGTTTATCGGTTATTCCAACGTGGATGATCCGGATCTGGTAGTTGCGATCATTGTTGAGAATGGCGGTACCGGAAGTGAAGCAGCAGTGCCCATCGCAGAGCAGATATTTGATGCGTATTATTATGATAAGCAATAATAAATTCCATGTTGCAGGCAATCTGGAATGAATTTTGGCTACGTTACTGTGAACGGAGTGAACAGTAACTAATTAATCGGTAATATGTTATGAAATGATATTTATAGCTTGCGGGTTTGGAAAAAAAGAGATATACTATACTCAGTTTATAATACCACGCAAAACAGGAGGGATTGCATTATGATAGAAGCAACGAGCTGTGGCGGTGTGGTAATTCATCGGGGTAAGATTCTTACTTTGTATAAATCTTACAGGAACCGTTATGAGGGCTGGGTATTGCCGAAAGGAACAGTGGAACCAGGCGAAACGCATGAACAGACAGCATTGCGGGAAGTGATGGAAGAGGCTGGAGTGCGTGCGACCATTGTGAAATACATCGGAAAGAGCCAATATAACTTTACCGTTCCGGAGGACGTGGTTTTCAAAGAGGTACACTGGTATCTTATGACTGCGGATAATTATCATAGTAAGCCCCAGAGAGAGGAGTTTTTTGTAGATTCCGGATATTATAAATTTCATGAGATCTATCATCTGCTGAGGTTTTCAAACGAGAAGCAGATCGTAGAGCGTGCTTATCAGGAATATCTGGAGATGAGAAGCAATGGACTCTGGGGAAAACAGCATAAGTATTATTAACGAGAGAACAGGGCTGTGTTTTTTTGCAACGCAGCCCGGTTTAAATTTTGGAGAAAATGGAAATACTGTAACTGAAGTGTTATAGAAACGGGAGAGGGTGTAAGATGCTGAAATGGCAGGAGAATTTTCTTGCAGGGGAATCTGTAAAGGATCCTGAGGAGATAAAAAAGAAACTGAACAGCGGAAAACCGGTTCTGGGCATTTATCTCCTTACTCTGTCAGAGAATCCTGTGAATCTGATGGATATTATTCCTGCAGCAATGCTGATACAGAAGAGCTTTTATGGAATCTGTCCGAAGATCATAGGAATGGCGAAGGGCAAAGAGGAAGCCCTGGAGATGGTGCGAAGTCTGATCGATGAAATGTACAGGGAAACGGGAACCTTCGCAACAGCTGAATATATAGAAAACAGGTGAGAATATGTTACATATTTTATGGCTGATCCTTAAATTTATACTGATCATCCTGGGAATTCTGCTGGGCCTTCTTTTACTGGCAGTTCTTCTTGTACTGTTCTGTCCTGTAAGATATAAGGCATCAGCTGTCAAGGCAGAAGGTGGCTGGAAACAGACAGAGGGAGAGGGTATCGTAAGCTGGCTGTTTCATGGGATTTCGCTGAGAGCGGAATGGAAAGATCAGCAGATGGAGATATCCTTTCATCTGTTTGGAATTCCCGTAGACAAGTTGTTGAAAAAACGGCAGGAGAAGAGGGCTGTAACAAAGAAATCCGGGAAAAATCCGGAGAAATCCGGCGCAGAAAAGGTATCTGTATCCGGCACAGACGGAAACAGGGAAGAAGAGCATAAAAAATCAGTGGTTGATCACCCGAAATCAGAGAATATGGAGACTGAGGATCTGAAAACAGACAGAAATTCAGCTTCAGATACATCTGCTGATACAGAGAGGATCAGAAACAGTCAGATATCCGGACAGCAGGAACTGAATGCAGATGATACAGATCGGAATAGTCTAAAGAAGAGGCAGTTTTTTATAAAAAGGATCTATGACCGGATCCGAAATATATTTCAGTTGATTCGTACAAAACTGCAAAATATCCGCAGGACATTCGGGAAGATTAAGAAGAATGTGTCCTGGTGGAAGGCGTTTATAGAACATCCCAGAGTGACAGCTGCCAGAAAGCTTGTATGGAAACATGGAAAATTTTTGCTTAAGCATATTTTTCCTACAAGGATAGAAGGGCAGGTTACTTTTTCTTTTGAAGATCCGGCGCTGACAGGTGTGGCACTTGCTGTACTTGGGATGACAATTCCATTTCACAAAAACTGTATACAGATCGATCCCCGCTTTGACAGTGAGAATTATCTGTATGGAAACATCAGGGCAAAAGGCAGGATTTACGGATTTGTTCCTGTGCGGGCAGCAGTGAGTATTTATTTCAATAAAAATATAAAATACGTTATAAAACGTTGGAAAACCAGGAGGGCATGACCATGGCAAATGAAAACAATTTTAAAGAAACCGTAAATTCATTATTCAAGGGAATGGACAGTTTTATTTCTGCGAAAACAGTGGTAGGAGAGGCAATCCATGTAGGCGATACGATCATTCTTCCTCTGATGGATGTATCTTTCGGTGTAGGTGCCGGTGCTTTTTCCGGAGAGAAGAAGGATAACGGCGGCGGCGGAATGGCAGGAAAGATGACTCCCTGTGCAGTGCTTGTGATCCAGAATGGAACAACAAAGCTGGTCAATGTGAAAAATCAGGATGGTCTCACCAAGATCCTTGATATGGTTCCGGATTTTGTAGACCGTTTTACCTCCGGAAAAGGTGACGAAGAATCTGTCGGCGAATCAGAAAAATAATTTTTGCATAGACTATAGCAAACCGATGAAAAAGGTGCAGAAGAATTGGAAAAGCTGTTCGGCTTTATGCTGTTTTTCATAGGGATTGGGATGATAATCGGGATGCTGATCGCAGAAAATGTGGTTCTGGTGGTTTCGGCCGGAGTTTTCCTGTTGTTGGGATATCATCTTTTCTGTCATTAACTTTACAGAAGATTGCGAATATCCCGTTTGACATATGAAATAAAAAAAGACTGTCAGCTCAGGCAGAATATTCGGTAAAGAATATCTGAACAGAGGGACAGTCTTTTTTGCAAAAAAAATACCCCTGTTGCAACAGGGGTAATGGTGTTATTATGCTCTTTCTACTTTACCGGATCTTAAGCAAGAAGTACATACATATGTCTTTCTAGCTCCACCCTCAGCAGTCTTGATTTTAACGGATTTTACGTTAGATTTCCACATTTTATTGGATCTTCTATGTGAATGACTTACATTATTTCCGAAATGAGCAGCTTTCTCACAGATTGCACATTTAGCCATGATAGCACCTCCTTGACGCTTTATTGTTACTGTCGTGCTGTGTGCATAGCGTCTGAACAGTAACCTTGTGTTCAACAGATTACATTGTAACAGATGAATTGTGCTTTTGCAAGCAAAAAAAGGAAAAAACTCAAAAATTATATTTCTTTTTCTGTGAAAAGAGGTTATAATACACTTACATACAATAATGAGCATTGGAGGTAACCATATGAATGGACGTATAGATTCCGGATTAGGTCAGATCATAATTGACACAGATGTAATCGCAACCTACGCAGGAAGCGTTGCTGTAGAATGTTTTGGTATCGTAGGCATGGCTGCAGTCAGTATGAAGGACGGACTGGTAAAGCTTCTTGGAAAGAACAGCCTGAAACATGGCATCAGCGTCAGAATTACAGAGGACAATAAAATCCGCCTGAATTTCCATGTTATTGTGGCATATGGCGTGAATATAAGTACAATTGCAGACAACCTTGTCAGCAATGTCAAATATAAAGTCGAGGCCTTTACAGGAATGGAGATCGATAAGATCGATATTTATGTAGAAGGCGTACGCGCAATTGATTAGGATAGAGGAGGAACTTGTGGTGAATAACAAAACCATAGATGCCAGAATACTTTCCAGGATGTTTCTTGCAGGAGCCAAGAATCTGGAAGCTAAAAAAGAATGGATCAACGAACTGAACGTATTTCCGGTACCGGATGGAGATACAGGAACCAATATGACAATGACGATCATGGCAGCAGCAGCAGAAGTAGGTTCTCTGGGAGAGCCTGACATGGAGTCACTGGCCAAGGCGATTTCTTCCGGTTCCCTGCGCGGTGCAAGAGGTAACTCAGGTGTTATTCTTTCTCAGCTTCTGCGTGGTTTTACCAGAAGTGTTAAGAACAGTAAGGAACTGGATGCCATTGACATCGCGGCAGCCATGGAGAAAGGTGTGGAGACTGCATATAAGGCAGTCATGAAACCGAAGGAAGGAACAATCCTTACTGTTGCAAGAGAGGCTGCTGCCAAGGCTGTAGAGCTTGCGGAGACAGCAGAGGATCTGGATACATTTTTCCAGAGCGTGATCGCTCATGCGGAGGAAACTCTGGCAAAGACACCGGAGATGCTGCCGGTTCTGAAAGAAGCAGGAGTAGTGGATTCCGGCGGACAGGGACTTCTGGAAGTATACCATGGTGCATATGATGGTTTCCTTGGCAAAGAGATTGATTATACACAGTTTGACAAGGCAAAAGGTCCTGCTGTGACTAAGATCGATGCACAGACAGAGGCTGATATTAAATTTGGTTATTGTACAGAGTTTATTATTCTTCTGAACCAGCCGATGTCCGAGGAGACAGAGCATGAATTTAAGAAATTCCTGATGTCTCTTGGTGATTCTATTGTGCTTGTTGCAGATGACGAGATTGTGAAGGTTCATGTTCATACCAATCATCCTGGACAGGCTATTGAGAAAGCCCTTACCTTTGGTGCACTTTCACGTATGAAGATCGACAATATGCGTGAGGAGCATCAGGAGAAGCTTATAAAGGATGCCGAGAAAATGGCGAAAGAACAGGCAGAACAGGAAGAAAAAGAAGAAGCAGCACAGCCGCCGAAGGAAGTTGGCTTTATTTCCGTATCTGTGGGAAAGGGAATGACAGAGATCTTTAAGGAACTGGGTGTGGATTACCTGATCGAGGGCGGTCAGACGATGAACCCGAGTACAGAGGATATGCTCAATGCCATTGCAAAAGTAAATGCAAAGACTATTTATATTTTCCCGAACAATAAGAATATTGTTCTTGCTGCAAACCAGGCAAGGGATCTTACTGAGGATAAAGAGATCGTGGTTGTGCCGACTAAGACCATTCCGCAGGGAATTACTGCCATGATCAGTTATGTGCCCGAGAAGAACAGTGCGGAGAATATTGAGGCTATGCTTCAGGCAATCGAACATGTGAAGACCGGACAGATCACGTATGCTGTGCGTGATACAAGGATTGATGATAAGGAGATCCATGAGGGTGATATGATGGGTATCGGTGATCATGGAATCTTGGCTGTTGGCAAGGACCGCATGGAAGTTGCCAAGGAGACAGTTGCCCAGATGGTGGATGATGAGTCTGAGGTGATCAGTATTTATTATGGTGCTGATACTGAGGAGGCTGAAGCTGAGGAGCTGGCAACGGTTCTGGAGGAGGCTTATCCGGATTGTGATGTGGAACTGAATGCGGGTGGACAGCCGATTTATTATTATGTTATTTCTGTAGAGTAGGATGATAGAGTTTTTGAGAGAGATAAACGAATAGTTCATGTGATGAAAACGGGTATAGGCCATTGTTGAGGGTGGGTATATCCGTTTTCGTATTATAAAAAGGGGACGGCAGGAAAATATTTGTGTCAGGATGCGGTTTCGGCATCTAAGAGATACCTGCAAATGCATCCTGACACAAATATTTTCCTGCCTGAGATTTGGATAGTGGAAGTTTATTGTCGGCAGATTATTGTGATTGAAGAATGAGGGTTGCTTGATTTGGTTATTTTTTGCAGGGATAAGATAGATAATTTTTACTGGCTGTAAGGGATATTCATAATTATATTGTAGTAGAAAGGAATCGGTGGTATATGTCAACATCTTTGCGTACTTTGAAGGGCGTGGGGGAGAAAACGGAAAAGTTATTTGCGAAAATAGGAGTTACGGATATGGAATCTCTTCTGAGTTATTATCCACGTAATTATGATGCGTATGAGGAGCCTGTTGAGATCCGGTCTCTGGAAGAGGGAGCTGTTGTGGCGATTTCTGTGGCGGTTATAACGGGTGTGTATGTGAATCAGGTGCGGAATCTTCAGGTGATCACGACCACTGTGGCAGATCTTACGGGGAAAATTTCTGTTACGTGGTTTAATGCACCGTATCTGCGTTCTGCAGTCAGGAAAGGCAGCAGGTTTGTTCTGCGGGGGCGTGTCGTCAGGAAGCAGGGGAAGCTGCAGATGGAGCACCCTGAGATTTTTACGCCTGCGGCTTATGAGGAGATTCTGCACAGTCTTCAGCCGATTTATGGACTGACTGCGGGGCTTTCTAATAAGACGATCGTGAAGCTGATCCATCAGGTGCTTGATGAGCAGAAGCTTCAGACAGAGTATTTGGCAGATGAGTATAAGGAGAGGTATCACCTGGCAGACAGGAATTTTGCGATTCCTGCGATTCATTTTCCCAAAAATATGCAGGAGCTGTTAGCTGCAAGGAGAAGGTTGGTGTTTGACGAGTTTCTTCTTTTTATTCTTGCTGTGCAGTCTTTGAAGGAGAAGACGGAGGAAGCACCGAATGCGTTTCCCATGCATCCGGTATGGACGACAGAGCAGATTATTGAAAGTCTGCCCTATGATCTGACAAAGGCGCAGTTGAATGTGTGGCATGAGATTGAGAGGGATTTAAGCGGCCAGGCTCTGATGTCCAGACTGGTTCAGGGAGATGTAGGAAGTGGTAAGACGATCCTTGCGTTTCTTGCAATGATCATGACTGTGGAGAATGGATATCAGGCAGTGCTTATGGCACCTACGGAGGTTCTTGCAAGGCAGCATTTTCAGGCAATGGAGAAGTTGCTGCAGGAACAGAATATTGATTTTGGGCATCCGGTTTTGCTGACAGGATCAGATACTGCGAAGGAGAAAAGGGAAAAATATGCGCTGATCGCGTCAAAAGAGGCTAACCTGGTGATAGGAACGCATGCGCTGATTCAGGAAAAAGTGCAGTACAATAATCTTGGACTGGTTATTACAGATGAGCAGCATCGTTTTGGTGTGAAACAGAGGGAAGCACTGACTACTATGGGAAACCCGCCTAATGTGCTGGTGATGAGTGCTACACCGATTCCAAGGACGCTGGCGATCATTATATACGGGGATCTGGATATTTCAGTAATTGATGAACTTCCTGCGCAGAGACTTCCCATTAAAAATTGTGTGGTGGATACTTCTTACAGGCCGAAGGCTTATTCCTTTATGGAGAAGCAGATCCGTCAGGGACGGCAGGTTTATGTGATCTGTCCAATGGTGGAGGAGAGCGAAGGGATGGATGGGGAAAATGTGCTGGATTATACCCTGAAGCTTCGCAATGTTTTTTCGCCGGATATAAAGATTGCTTCTCTTCATGGAAAGATGAAAGCGAAAGAGAAGAATGTGATCATGGAGGCTTTTGCCGCAGGGGAAATTCAGATCCTGGTATCTACTACTGTAGTTGAGGTAGGAGTGAATGTGCCTAATGCTACAGTGATGATGGTGGAGAATGCCGAGCGTTTCGGGCTGGCACAGCTTCATCAGCTTCGCGGGCGTGTCGGTAGAGGGGAATATCAGTCATATTGCATTTTTATGCAGGGAAATGGTGCAAAGGAAATTTCTAAACGTCTGCAGATCCTGAACAAATCCAATGATGGATTTTATATTGCAGGAGAGGATCTGAAGCTCCGCGGTCCTGGTGATCTTTTTGGAATCCGCCAGAGTGGTCTGCTGGAATTTAAACTGGGAGATATTTATCAGGATGCTGATATCCTGAAGGCTGCCAGTGAAACGGCTTCGGAGATTCTGTCCCTTGATGCGGATTTAAGCCTTCCGCAGAATGAGGAACTTCAGAGGAGACTTTCGGCATATATGAAGGAAGATCTGCAGAATCTAGGACTATAGAAAATGACGGATACAGAGTAAAAAATAATACTGTTCATGTTACTGTTCATAAGATGCCTAAATTATAAAAACAGAAAAACATTGCAAAAGCAGAAGATTCGTAGTATTCTATTTTCATAAAAGAATGTTACTGTTTATCATATTTTCGGTAACATAAGAATACCTGTAACTGTACAAAACTGAGCAGTTACGAATACTTATACCTTGTAAGGAGGCTAATCATATGGCAACAAAAGCAACTACAGCAGATCTCAACACATCCACTGCGAAGACAACCGAAGTTAAAGAGGCTCCTGCAAAGACAACTGCTGAAGAAGTAGCTGTAAATAAAGAAGCAAACAAGAAAGAAACTGCTGAAACAGAGACTGTAAAGAAAGAAACAACAGCAAAGAAACCGGCAGCAAGAAGAACAAGAAAGACTGCAGAAAAGAAATCAGCAGAAGCAGAGAAAGAAACCGAGAAGAAAGAAACAGCTAAAGCAGCAGACACTGTAGAAAAGAAACCGGCAGAAACAGAGAAAGAAGCCGAGAAAAAAGAGACAGCTAAAACAACAAAGACTGCTGCAAAACCAACAAAACCAACGAAAAGAACAACAAAGAAGGCTCCTGCTAAGACAGCTGAGAAACCGGCTGAAGAGACAGCTGCCGAGAAGAAAACAACAAGAAGAACCACTAAGAAAGAAGCAACAGCAGAAGTATATATTCAGTTCATGGGCAGAGAAGTATATACAAAAAATATTTTAAGTAATGTCAGAAGAATCTGGACAGACGAACTGGGTAAAAAGGAGAAAGATCTCAAAGATATTAAGATTTATATCAAACCTGAAGAGAACAAAGCATATTATGTAATTAACGGTGATATTACAGGTTCTGTGTGGATCTGACATATAAAAAATAAGAACAATTTCCAAATCTTATGGCAATCACATAAATCAGTTACTTGAGAATGATCAGAATAATAAGTAATGAAGTAATCACAGACAGGTTTAATGACCTGTCAGGTTAAGACATTGAGAAACTCAGATGATAACATAAATTCATCTGAGTTTTTTGTGCTTTCGGTTATAAAAAATTGAGACATACCTGCTACTTGACAAAATTTATCAGTTAGTATAAGCTATCTGCATAAGGTTATTGAGAAAAATCGGCTATAGCAATCCTCGTAAATAATGCATTTAAGACAGTTCAGCAGGGTTTCACACTCTGATGGGCTGGATTAAGATGCATTATTTACGAGGATTGCTATAATAACGACGATGATAACCAAATACAAATACAAAAGGTGAGCGACTGAAAATGACATTAAAAGATTTGGAAATCGGAAAAAGTGCTGTGATCACGTTGGTTGGCGGCAAGGGTGCCCTGCGTCAGCATTTCCTGGATATGGGTATGATTCCGGGAGCTGAGGTCACAGTCGTGAAGTTTGCACCCATGGGAGATCCCATGGAATTGCAGGTACATGGATATGAACTGACATTAAGACTTGCGGAAGCAGAGCAGATAGAAATCGAACAGATCCCGAAGCGAAGCAGAAGTCACGCCGGAATAGAGGCTGTAAGCGACCTGGCACATCCGGGATTTGGAGAGGATGGAAAGTATCATTCCAGAGAAGATGAACATCCACTGCCTGAGGGAACTACACTGACGTACGCATTGGTGGGAAATCAGAACTGTGGAAAAACTACACTGTTTAACCAACTGACAGGTTCCAGTCAACATGTGGGAAACTTTCCAGGAGTAACGGTGGATCGTAAGACCGGTTCGATTAAAGGCCATCCGGATACAGAAATCACAGACCTTCCGGGAATTTATTCCATGTCCCCTTACAGCAGTGAGGAGATTGTCTCCAGAAATTTTGTCCTGGATGAGAAACCAAGTGCGATCATCAACATTGTGGATGCTACCAATATTGAGAGAAACCTGTATCTGACCATGCAGCTTCTGGAGATGGATATTCCTATGGTAGTTGCAATGAACATGATGGATGAAGTGCTGGGAAATCAGGGTTCTATAGATGTAAATAAGATGGAATCGCTGCTTGGAGTACCTGTAATCCCTATTTCCGCAGCAAAGAATGAAGGGGTTGATGAGCTGGTTGACCATGCGTTACATATAGCGAAATATCAGGAACATCCACTGCGTCAGGATTTCTGTGATAAGAGTGACCATGACGGTGCAGTACACCGCTGTATTCATGCGGTCATGCACCTGATTGAGGATCATGCGGCGCAGGCTGATATTCCTACCCGTTTTGCAGCAACCAAGGCAATCGAGGGAGATCCGCTGATTCTTGAGAAGCTGAAGCTGGACACAAATGAGACGGAGATGCTGGAGCATATCGTACAGCAGATGGAAACAGAGCGTCAGGTTGACAGAAGTGCTGCAATCGCAGATATGCGTTTTGACTTTATTGAGCGTTTGTGTGAACAGACAGTTGTAAAGCCTAAAGAAAGCAAAGAAAGAATCAGAAGTGAGAAAATTGATAAGATTCTTACAGGAAAATATACAGCGATTCCCTGTTTCATCGGAATCATGGTATTGGTATTTTATCTTACCTTTAATGTGATCGGAGCGTGGCTTCAGGGGCTTCTGGAGATTGGAATTGATAAGGTTTCTGCGCTGGTAGAAGCAGCACTGACAGCAGCAAATGTAAACAGTGCCATGCATAGCCTGGTCATTGACGGTATTTTTACAGGTGTGGGAAGTGTACTCAGTTTTCTGCCGATTATCGTAACCCTGTTTTTCTTCCTGTCTCTTATGGAAGACAGCGGATACGTTGCACGTGTTGCTTTTGTGATGGACAAACTTCTGCGTAAGATCGGCCTTTCAGGAAGAAGCATTGTGCCAATGCTGATTGGATTCGGATGTACGGTTCCGGCTGTTATGGCCACACGTACACTTACAAGTGAGCGTGACAGAAAGATGACGATTTTGCTGACTCCATTTATGAGCTGTACTGCGAAGCTGCCGATTTATTCTTTCTTTGTAAGTGCTTTTTTCCCGAAGAAGGGCGGATTTATTATGGCAGGTCTTTACCTGCTTGGAATTTTGGTGGGAATCCTGGCGGCATTTTTGTATAACAGAACTCTTTTCAAGGGAGATCCCGTACCGTTTGTCATGGAACTTCCCAATTACCGGCTGCCGGGAGCAAGGAATGTAGGTCAGCTTTTGTGGGAAAAAGCAAAAGATTTCCTGCAGAGAGCGTTTTCTATTATCCTGCTTGCATCAATGATAATCTGGTTCCTGCAGAGCTTTGATCTGCATTTAAATCTTGTAAAAGATTCTGCAGACAGTATTCTGGCAATGGTGGCGGGAGTCCTGGCACCTATATTTAAACCGATCGGACTGGGAGACTGGAGAATCTGTACAGCTCTTATCAGCGGATTTATGGCAAAAGAGAGCGTGGTATCTACTCTGGAAGTACTTTTCAGTGGAAATATTGCCTCTGTACTGACTCCGCTGGCAGCAGCATCCCTGCTGGTATTCAGTTTACTCTATACACCATGTGTGGCGGCTATCGCTTCGATCAAACGTGAAATGGGCAGTAAATGGGCTGTTGGTGTTGTGGTATGGCAGTGTGTGATTGCCTGGGTGGCTGCACTGATCGTACATCTGATAGGGATGATCTGATTTTATTAATTCGCTTTTATAGAAAAACCGATGGATTTGACTGTTTTCAGTCATCACCATCGGTTTTTTTCAGTTCCTCAACTGAGAGGCTTTTATCTGATTAGTACTGTCCGCCCTGGGAACCACTGGACATCTGTCTTTCCTGGGCTTCGATCATCTTTTTGACCATATAACCTCCGACAGAACCATTCTGTTTAGAAGTCAGGTTACCGTTGTACCCGTCTGTAAGCGGTACGCCTAATTCATTTGCAACCTCGAATTTGAAACGGTCTAACGCACCTTTTGCTTCCGGTACAGCTGTCTGGTTAGAAGATTTTGTGTTTGACATATCAATTTCCTCCTTGGTTGTTGTTTTCTTTTGAAGTATTTTTGTGTTGCAATGCTAGTATATGAAGATGCAGAAATAATACACTGGAAGTTTTCGCATGGACAGGAAGAGCATGGAAACAGGAAAACTTGCATGATGACTGTAAGAAAAATATTAATAAATTATGAATTATGTATATTTTTTAAGTTTTAATTGCGTTTTATTTAGTGCTTTGTTATAATTACAGTTAGGATTGTGGATAAAAGATAAAATCCGCAAAATAAATAGGAGAAACGGAGAGGAGAAACTATGAACTTAGGTATAATCGCACATAACAGTAAAAAAGTACTGATAGAAGATTTCTGCATCGCTTATAAGAATATACTTGCCAAACATGAGGTCTATGCCACAGGTACAACCGGACGGAGAATAGAAGAAGCGACAAGCCTTCATGTGCATAAATTCCTTGCCGGCAGTATTGGTGGAGACAAGCAGTTTATGGAGATGGTAGAGCGTCAGGATCTTGATATGGTCATTCTGTTCTACAATCCGGTCATGATCGATCCTAAAGAACCGGATATCACAAGCATCGTGAGAAGATGCGACCAGTACAATATTCCTGTAGCGACAAATATTGCCACAGCAGAACTTCTTATTTTAGGGCTTGCAAGAGGAGACCTGGATTGGAGACTGAATCTGAAATGAGAGTGATCGCAGGTAAAGCCAGAAGGCTTAATTTGAAAACAATTCCGGGGATAGACACAAGACCTACTACTGACAGAATCAAAGAAACATTATTTAATATACTTCAGCCGGAGCTTTTGGAATGCCGTTTCCTGGATCTTTTTTCCGGAAGTGGCGGGATCGGAATCGAAGCTCTGAGCAGAGGGGCTTCTTATGCAGTGTTTGTGGAGAAGAATCCAAAAGCTGCTGCATGCATCAGAGAAAATCTTGCATTTACAAAACTGGCAGAAGATGGTAAACTGCTGAACATGGACGTGTTGCAGGCATTGCGTTCCCTTGAGGGAAAAGGTGTTTTTGACATTATTTTTATGGATCCCCCATATAATAATGAACTGGAAAGACAGGTGCTGGAATATCTGAAAGACAGCACAGTTGCAGATAAGAATACACTTATTATTGTGGAAGCGGATCTTCAGACGGATTTCAGTTATGTGGAATCTCTCGGTTACAGGCAGCTGCGTTCGAAAGAGTATAAAACAAATAAGCATGTATTTTTAGAACGTGCATAATTAACTATAATAATTTCAGAATGAATACATTGCTTCCTGAAATTATCATAAGATTGCTGCCTGCAGGCAGCATTCGTGTTGTTATGCATATGTGTATGTGCCAGAGGAAAGAGAGAGTAAAAATAAATGAAAATAGCAGTATATCCCGGCAGCTTTGATCCGGCTACCTATGGACATCTTGATGTGATCCGGAGAGCAGCAGTTTCTTTTGACAAAGTGATAGTGGGCGTTTTACATAATTCTTCAAAAAGTCCGTTGTTTTCTGTGCAGGAACGTGTTAATATATTAGAAAAGGCGACTCAGGACGTTCCTAATGTCGAGGTAAAACCATTTGAGGGATTGTCTGTGAATTTTGCCAGAGAGAATCACGCTCAGGTGATCATACGTGGACTTCGTGCAGTTACAGATTTTGAGTATGAGCTCCAGATGGCTCAGACCAATCGTGTACTTGCACCGGATGTAGATACTGTATTTCTGACTACAAGTCTGGAATATGCATACCTGAGTTCTACAATATTGAAGGAAGTTGCACATTTTGGAGGCGACCTGAGTAAGTTTGCACCGGCCGAGATAACGGATGCAGTTATTGAGAAGATTCGTCTTACAGCAGACAACAAATAAGTTATTGTTCACATAGAGCGTACAGTAACAGAAATAGAAAATAAGGAGTGTATATACTATGAGCAGCAGAATTGAACAGATTATCGGTGAGATTGAGGAATATGTGGACAGCTGTAAATTCCAGCCACTGTCAACTACTAAGATTGTGGTAAATAAAGAAGAAATTGAGGAACTTCTGAGAGAACTCCGCCTGAAAACTCCGGATGAGATTAAACGTTATCAGAAGATCATTAACAATAAGGACGCTATCCTTGAGGATGCTCAGACTAAGGCAGATGCACTGATCGCAGATGCACAGGCAAGAGCACAGGAACTGGTAACACAGCATGAGATTATGCAGAAAGCATATGCACAGGCAAATGATACGATCAATGCAGCTAACAAACAGGCACAGGAGATTCTGGATTCTGCAACACAGGATGCAAACAGCATTCGTCTCAGCGCGATCACCTATACAGATGATATGATGGCCAATATTGGCAGTGTGCTTAATACAACATTAGAGGATGCAGGTGTGAAATACAAAACATTTATTGATTCCCTGCAGAGCTGTCTTGATGTTGTAAACCACAATCGTCAGGAACTTGCACCTCAGACAGCACAGGCTGCAGCAATTACAGGCTCTTATCATGATAATGACGGAGCGAAAGATGATGATGACGATCTGTTAGATGATCTGGGAGAAAACTAAAAATAAATCAGTTATAAATATAGAAGATGAGAAAACAAGGGGCAGGAAAATTTCCTGCCCTGATTTTGTATAATGAAATGATGACAGTTCTCGGAAAGAATTTATTTTCACAGATAGGAAATCAGACAGTAAAGAATACCTGCTGTAAGGAATGTACAGATACACTTGGAAATAAAATAAGGCAGAATGCTGAGGTCATGGTGGAGAACACCTTTTGTCTGAGCAAGGATGCACAGACCGCCGGATGCGGTGGCTGCAGCGGACAAAAGTATACGAGTCATGTATGGCAGTCCGGAAACTGAAATAAGAGAAAGTCCGGAAGTAATCTCTGTAAATCCGAGCAGCAGGTATTGATAGAGAAGTGGAAAAGGCGCATAATATCTGATACATCCTGCCAGAATGGAGAACAATAGAATATATCCTCCGAGACGTGTAATGGTTTCAAAACCGTTCATTATAGAAAAATCAAGCATATTTTTTCGAGAAGAAATCTCGGGTGAAAATCCTGGGGAATCTGAGATGGTGGCATTTTGGTACACAAAAAAACGAAAGAACAGCATACATATCAGATTTGCTGAAAAAATACTCGCAAAGACCATGCCGGCAGGTACTGTATCCTTAAGACAGGACTTACAGAGATAGGTAATGATAAAGGCAGGGCTTGGATTGTTACAGAAGGTAGTGAGATAAAGAGCTTCTTTTTTGCTGATTTTATGTAATCCATATAGATCAGAGGCAAGTTTGGCTCCCAGAGGATAACCACACAGCATTCCGAGAACGAAAACATAACCACCCCAGATGCTGACACCCGGAAAAATATGAAAGAATGATTCAAATGGCAGGAGAAGTTTCCGGATATGACCGGTATGTGTAAGCATTCCTGTGAGAATGATAAATGGGAGAAGCGTTGGGATTAATGTATTCAGCCACAGAGTCATTCCGGCTCTGGCACAGGACAGACTTTCAGCAGGATGCAGCAGAAGAAAGACAAGAAGAAAACAAATACCACCGGTGAGTATGGTGTTTTTGGACATACAACAACCTCTTTGCAATTGTTTGCCATTCTTTATAAAATTTATATGGCGCAGAATGAAAATAAATGCTATAGTATTTGGGTAAAATATATCTGGAAAATTTGTCGTATATCGGGAAAACAATGGTATATTATAAGACAAATGTGTGATTTTTGGAGGTAATATAATTATGGCAGTTTTAGAGAATTGTGAACCCAAAAGAGTGTTCCATTATTTTGAGGAGATATGCAAAATTCCTCATGGCTCAGGAAATACAAAGCAGATCAGCGACTATCTGGTTCAGTTTGCAAAGGATCATGATCTGAAATATGTTCAGGATGAGATGAATAATGTGGTTATTTATAAACCGGGCACAGCGGGATACGAGAATGCTCCTGTAGTGATCATTCAGGGACATATGGATATGGTATGTGAGAAACGTCCGGATGTAGAGCATGATTTTACAAAAGACGGATTAAATCTTTCTGTAGAAGGTGACTATGTATCTGCAAACGGAACAACCCTTGGTGGTGATGACGGAATTGCTGTTGCTTATGGTCTTGCACTTCTGGAAAGTGATACAATTGCTCATCCGCCGCTTGAAGTGTTTATTACTGTAGATGAGGAAATCGGTCTTCTGGGTGCAGTTGGATTTGACTGCAGTGTATTAAAAGGAAGAAGATTTATCAATCTGGATTCTGAAGCAGAAGGAAGCCTCTGGATCAGCTGTGCAGGCGGACTTTCCGGAGTCAGCCATATTCCAGTGACAAGACTGGATGCAGAGGGAGAGAAGCTGACAGTTAAGATCAGCGGACTGATGGGCGGTCATTCCGGAGCTGAGATTGACAAGAATCGTGCAAACGCAAATTCTCTTCTCGGAAAATTTCTCCATGGTCTGGATGAGAAAACAGATTTTGAACTGATCAGTGTGCAGGGCGGACAGAAAGATAATGCCATTACAAGGGAGGCTACAGCAGAAATCCTTGTTCTTGAAGAAAATGCAGATGCTGTCAGAGAATATGCGGCTTCTGTGCAGGGAGCATGGAGAGAAGAGTATGCAGGAACTGATGAGGGTATCACAGTAACTGTTGAAGATGAGGGAAAACAGGAAGTAAGGGTTCTTCATCCCACAAGTAAAGAAAAAGTAATTTTCTTCCTTGTAAATGTACCTTATGGTGTTCAGAAAATGAGCGGAACGATCAAAGGACTGGTAGAGACTTCTACGAATATCGGTATTCTGAAGACTTCTGAGAATGAGGTAATGGGAAGTTCCAGTATCAGAAGTTCTGTGGAGACAGCCAGAGATTCCCTTTCTGACAAGATTGCCTATCTGACGGAGTTCCTTGGCGGAGAGTATGAGAGACAGGGCGTTTATCCTGCGTGGGAGTATCGTAAGGATTCACCGCTTCGTGATAAGATGGTGGAAGTATATGAGGAAATGTATGGACAGAAACCGAATGTGGTGGCAATCCATGCAGGACTTGAGTGTGGACTTTTCTATAAGAAGATGGAAGGACTTGACTGTGTGTCTCTGGGACCTGATATGAAGGATATTCATACGTCTGAAGAGGTGCTTAGTATTTCTTCTACAGAGAGAGTCTGGAAGTATCTGGTGAAAGTTCTGGAGGCTCTTAAAGAGTGATGTTGGAAGCATCCCTGTTGCGCTTTGGCGGCAGGGGTGCTTTTTTGAATGTTCTATATGTCCGGTGCTTTGCATATACTGTATCAGAATGCGGAACTAAGCATATGTTACTGTTCACTCCGTTCTCAGTAACATAGCCAAAATTCATTCCAGATTGCCTGCGGCAATGGAATTTTGGCTTGTATGTCTCGGGATTTTGGCATATTCATGCCAAAACACCTCGCGGGATAGTGGTGTGTGAACAGTAACAAGCATTTCTAAAAAAAACAGAAACTATTCATATTAGCGAGATATTTTTCAAAATCTATGCTATAATAACAAAATGTATGAAATGCAAGGAGCGAGTGAAAATGGAAATACAGTTATGGAGAAGCATTTTGTGCCCGTATGAACTGGCTGTGAGAGAGCTGGAAGTGAAATTCAATCACATTATTGATGAATGTAAAGAGAATGATGTTTACTGCCCGATTGAGCAGGTGGAGGGCAGGGTTAAGAGCGTGAGCAGTATTCTTGAGAAAATGCAGCGCAAGCATATTCCTATGGAGAGAATGGAAGAAGAACTGGAGGATATTGCCGGTGTTCGTATTATCTGCCAGTTTGAGGAGGATATAGAGACGGTTGCTTCCCTGATTCAGAAGAGAAGCGATATGGTTATAAAGAGTGAGAAGAATTATCTGAAGCATATTAAACAGAGTGGTTACAGAAGTTATCATCTGATTATTTATTATACAGTGGATACGATCAAAGGGCCAAAGAAGCTGCAGGCGGAGATACAGATCCGTACAATGGCTATGAACTTCTGGGCGACGATTGAGCATTCCCTGCAGTATAAATATAAAGGGGATATGCCGGAGCATGTGGCAGAACGTCTGAGCAAGGCAGCAGATGCCATTAATGCTCTTGACCATGAGATGTCTTCTGTGCGGAATGAGATTATGGATGCACAGAATTCGTCACAGATGCAGTCTAATCTGGTGAAGGATATTCTGATCAACATTGAAAATCTGTACAAGATTGCAAATAAGCGGGAGATTATGAAGATTCAGGATGAGTTCCTGAGAGTATTTAAAACAAAAGATCTTCAGCAGCTGAAGCGGTTCCACAGACAGCTTGATATTATATCCGAAGGATACCGGGCACAGGCAGTGTATCATCATGTCTGATTATTATCCGGAAATGATAATTTGAAAGGTTTGCTGCAGATGTAGAACTGTGTGGCGGATGATCGTATCCGCATGACTATAATACATACGAGGAAAATATAAATGCAGGATTTTTTACCGGTAACAAAGAAAGAAATGAAACAGAGAGGGTGGGAGCAGGTAGATTTTGCCTATATTACAGGTGATGCCTACGTGGACCATCCTTCCTTTGGTACTGCGATCATCAGCAGACTGTTGGAGAGTCGTGGGTATAAAGTGGGGATCATTCCTCAACCTGACTGGAGAAAGAAGGAGAGTATTCAGGTATTTGGAGAGCCTCGACTGGGATTTCTGGTGTCTGCGGGAAATATGGACTCTATGGTAAATCACTATACAGTCTCTAAAAAGCACAGGCAGAAAGATTCCTATTCACCGGGAGGCCAGATGGGACTTCGTCCTGACCGCGCGGTGATCGTGTACAGCAATCTGATCCGTCAGACTTATAAAAAGACACCCATTATCCTGGGTGGGATTGAAGCCAGCCTGAGACGACTGGCACATTATGATTATTGGGAGAATAAAGTAAAACACAGTGTACTCCTTGATTCCGGGGCAGATATGATTTCCTATGGAATGGGTGAGCATTCGATCATAGAGATTGCAGATGCGCTGGCGAGTGGACTGCCGGTAGAGGAACTTACCTATATTGCAGGAACTGTATTTAAGTGCAGGGATTTGTCGAGAGTTTATGATCCGATTATTCTTCCTTCTTATGAGGAAGTAAAAGTAAATAAGAAGGTTTATGCAGACAGCTTTGCCATTCAGTATCAGAATACAGATCCATTCAGCGCCAGACCAATGGCAGAATCTTATGGGACAAAGGGATATATTATACAGAATCCTCCTGCTCTGCCCCTGACGCAGGAGGAAATGGATGATGTATATGCCCTGCCTTATACGGAGAAAGTTCATCCCATGTATGAGAAGCTGGGCGGAATTCCGGCACTGGAAGAAATCAAGTTCAGCCTGACAAGCAACAGAGGGTGCTTTGGCGGCTGTAATTTCTGCGCCCTGACTTTTCATCAGGGAAGAATTCTTCAGACCAGAAGTCATGAGTCTCTGATCGAAGAAGCTACCAGAATGACAAATGATCCTGAGTTCAAGGGTTATATTCACGATGTGGGTGGTCCCACAGCAGATTTCAGACAACCATCTTGTCAGAAACAGCTCACGAAAGGGGTCTGCAAGAATAAGCAGTGCCTGTTTCCCACGCCATGCAAAAACCTGACTGTAGATCATTCGGATTACGTTTCTCTGCTTCGGAAGCTGCGGAAGATCCCGGGAGTGAAGAAGGTATTCATCCGCTCCGGTGTACGCTTTGATTATGTGGTGGCAGACAGGGACAAGACTTTTTTGCGTGAACTGGTGGAACATCACGTAAGCGGGCAGCTGCGTGTGGCACCGGAACATGTGTCTGATCAGGTCCTGAAGTATATGGGAAAACCAAGTCACAGCGTCTATCAGCAGTTTCTTAAGGAATATGATGCGGCAAACAGGCAAACAGGAAAGCAGCAGTATGCTGTCCCGTATTTCATGTCCTCCCATCCGGGATGTACCATGAAAGAGGCAGTAAAACTTGCGGAATATGTCCGGGATCTTGGCTTTACCCCGGAACAGGTACAGGATTTCTATCCAACCCCGTCTACTCTTTCTACCTGTATGTACTATACGGGAATCCATCCTCTTACAGGTGAGAAGGTATATGTGCCGAAGAACCCCCATGAAAAAGCAATACAGAGAGCTTTGATGCAGTACAAGAATCCTGCAAACAGAGAACTGGTGCTGGAAGGCCTCAAAATGACCGGAAGAATGGACCTGGTAGGTTACGGCCCTAAATGTTTGATCCGGCCGCTTCGAGAGAATCATGGAGGCCAACAGCATACTCAGGGCAGTAGTCGGAATGCGAAAAACAGCAGAAATAGCAAAAATAACAAAAACAGTTCAGCATCTGCAAAGAAGAATACTATCAGAAATATACATAAGAAAAATTCCAGAGGAGGACGTAAGTGACAGAAAAGAAAAACAGAAATAAAAAACAAAGTAAAGCGAAAACATCTTCAAAAGTATCCAAAGGGAACTTCGGATATTTCAGAAGTGAAAAGAGACGCCGCCTGATCATCACTGCAATTCTTTTTGCAGTACCCTTATTCATCTTTTTTACATCCTGGTTCTATTTTAAGACAAGAATGACTGTTTGGACAGTTGTAACTGTAGTTGGCTGTCTTCCGGCATGTAAATCCATGGTGAATCTGATCATGATTTTGAAATGCAGACCAATGGATGCCGGATTATATCAGAAAATCCATGAGCATCAGGGCAGTCTGGATATGGCATATGAACTTTACATGACTTTTTATGAAAAAAGTGCCTATATTGATGCAGCAGCAGTATGTGGAAATACAGTAGTGGCTTACAGCAGTGATCCGAAAATCGATGCATCTTTCATGGAAACCAATTCCCAGAAGATCATCCGTAAAAACGGTTATAAAGTGACGGTGAAAATTTTTACAGATCTCCGTCCGTTCCTGGAACGTCTTGATTCCATGAACGATCACAGAGAAAGTCTGGAAGAAGGAATCAAATTTACCCCGGACGAAAAATATCCGGATCTTTCCAGAAACGAACTGATCCGACAGACCATTCTGGCATTGTGTCTGTAGTCGCCGGAATTCAATTACAAAATATATCTATAGCAATGTGTTATTTCGGAGTTTGATATAATTATACAGGAACAATTAAATATGAAAGAATTTATTATAGAAGAAAATGAAGCGGGCCAGCGCTTTGATAAATATCTGGCCAAGCTTCTCAGAGAAGCACCTAAAAGTTTTTTTTACAAAATGCTCCGCAAAAAGAACATCACTCTAAATGGAAAGAAAGCCACAGGAAACGAAAAACTTCTCAAAGGCGACACCATCAAACTGTTTCTGAGTGATGAAACTTTCGATAAATTTGCAGGAAGCAGTCAGGCAGCAAGAGCATACTGCGAACTGGATATTGTTTACGAGGATCCTGATATCATTATCATCAATAAACCGGCAGGGATGCTTTCACAGCCGGCAGATGACGGGGAACCGTCCCTTGTAGAATACCTGACCGGCTACCTTTTAAAGAAAGGTGACCTTACAGAAGAACAGCTCAAAACCTTCAGACCTTCTGTATGTAACCGACTTGACCGTAATACCAGCGGAATGGTCTGTGCAGGGAAAAGTCTTGCCGGTCTGCAGTTTCTGTCCAGGATATTCCACGACAGAACACTTCACAAATACTATATCTGCCTCACAAAAGGCAAAATAGAAAAACCGGATCATATCAGGGGTTATCTGCACAAAGATAAAAAAACAAACAAAGTAATCGTAAGCAGACAGGAATTCAAAGATTCCCTGCCGATTGAAACGAAATATCGTCCTCTTGGCAGCAACGGAAAAATAACTCTTCTGGAAGTTGAGCTGATCACAGGCCGTACTCACCAGATTCGTGCTCACCTTGCAGGAACAGGACATCCATTGCTTGGAGACACCAAATACGGAGATTCTGAATTTAATAAGCAATACATCCGCCATGGAGTCAGGCATCAGCTTCTCCATGCATACAGGTTAGTAATTCCGGAGACAGACCAGACCTTTGTGGCGCCGGCACCGGAGCTTTTCTGTAAAATCATCAAAGAGGAAAATCTTGAGGAGGCTTATCATGAGAATCTGGAAAGAAATATGGGATTACGCAAAAATGATCATCATAGTAGTAGTGATCGTAACGCTTGTGAATAGCGTAGTACTGATCAATGCCAAAATTCCTTCCGAATCAATGGAAAAAACCATTATGACAGGAGACCGTATTTTCGGATTCCGCCTTGCATATGGACTCAATCTGGATTTCTTCGGACATGAAATATCAAAAAAAATAAAAGATCCGGAACGCTTTGACATTGTTATTTTCAAATACCCGGATGACGAAAGCAAGCTTTTCATCAAACGAGTCATCGGACTTCCGGGAGAAAAAGTACAGATTAAGGACGGCAAAGTCTATATCAATGATTCAGAGATTCCTCTGGATGACAGTTTCGTTCCGGAAAAACCAAGGGGCAGCTTTGGCCCGTATGAAGTTCCCGAAAACAGCTATTTCGTCCTGGGTGATAACCGCAATCATTCCAAAGACTCCCGTTGCTGGAAAAGCACCAGTTTTGTGACCTTTGATGAGATAGTCGGAAAGGCAGTTATCAGGTATTATCCGTCGGTAAAATTATTGAAGTAGAAAATAAAATTTACGGAGAAATAAAGTGGCAACATGGAACAGCAGAGGTTTGCGGGGATCCACTCTGGAGGATCTTGTAAATCGTACAAATGAACAATACAGAGAAAAGGGACTGGCACTTATCCAGAAAATTCCCACTCCGATCACACCTGTCCGTATGGATAAGGAAAACCGTCATATTACGCTGGCATATTTCGAGCAACGAAGCACTGTAGACTATATCGGAGCAGTACAGGGCATCCCTGTCTGCTTTGATGCCAAAGAATGTGCAGCGGATACTTTTCCGCTTGCGAATATCCATCCTCATCAGGTGGAATTTATGCAGGCATTTGAAAAGCAGGGAGGGGTGGCTTTTTTTCTTATATTCTACAGCCATGAAAACCAGTTCTATTACCTTACACTGCGTAGTCTCCTTACTTTCTGGAACCGGATGCAGGAAGGCGGCCGCAAGAGCTTCCGGCGCGAAGAACTGGAATCTCAGTATTATTTGAATAAAAGAAGCGGGTTTCTTGTGCCCTTTCTGGATGGGATTCAGATTGATCTTGATGAGCGGGGATAGAAAAAGGCGGACGCACAGAAATTTATTTTATTTCCGGTGCGGTTTCGGCATCTAAGAGTTTCTAAGGCAAAAAAAATCTGCTAAAAGCATGAGCCGTCTTCTCAAACTCGCTCCGTCGCAGACTTCGCTCAGACAGTGAAACAGCCGGCTCATAACGCAAATTTTTTTTGCCTAAGAAACTCTAAGATACCTGCAAATGCACCAGAAATAAAATAAATTTCTGCGCTGTGTATTGGCAGTAACCATGAAGAGATCAACTTGTTGGCACACTGGCCATCATAATCTTCCACATTGCGAAAACCAGCTCGGAAACATATTGTATTTGAGGTGCATTTGCAGGTGTCTTAGAGATTCTTAGTTTTCAGGAAATCTGTGTTATGAGAAGAAAAGCCCCTTGTCTGAGCGACAGCGAGTAATTCCGGGCTTTTCTTCTCATGGTTTTAGCAGATTTTCTGAAGACTTAGAAGCTCTTAGATACCGAAACCGCACCTCAAATACAATATGTTTCTGAGCGTCCCTTTGAATACACATAATGAACAGACAAAACAACAATATAATACATTAACTGTACTTGACATTTTTTTGAAAACCTATTATAATTCTATCTAGTTTCACATTACTTTAGTAACACGTTACTATACTAAAGCAATATAAAGTAATAATAAAAAGAATTACAACATAACCAAGAGGAGGACCACCCATGCAGCGTATTTTCCACACCCCTGAAGGTGTAAGAGACATCTACAACGGCGAATGCAGCCAGAAAAGAAAGGTACAGGAGAAAATCCATCGCGTCTTCCACCAGTATGGCTATGAAGACATAGAAACCCCGACATTCGAATACTTTGAAGTATTCAGCCGCGAAGTAGGAACCATCCCCTCCAAAGAACTCTACAAATTCTTTGACAGAGAAGGCAACACCCTGGTACTCAGGCCTGACTTCACCCCGTCTGTATCCAGAGCCTGTGCAACCTACTTTTCCCCGGACAAAGAACCTGTAAGCCTCTGCTACACAGGAAACACATTTATTAATAACACCAGCTACAGAGGACATTTCAAAGAAACCACACAGATGGGAGTAGAACGGATCGGTGATGAATCCGCAGATGCAGATGCAGAACTTCTTGCCATGACAGTGGAATGCCTTCTGGCAGCAGGTCTTACAGAATTTCAGGTCAGTGTCGGACAGGTAGATTACTTCAAATCCTTATTAAAAGAAGCCGAACTCGGTCCGGAAGCAGAAGAACGTCTTCGTGTTTTGATCTCGCAGAAAAATTCTTTCGGAGTAGAAGAGTTTGTAGAAGAACAGAAACTCAAAGACAGTATGCAGAAAGCCTTTACTGAAATCCCACAGATGTTTGGTTCAGAAGAAGTCTTAAAGAAAGCCAGAAGTCTGACAAACAACGCCTGTGCACTGGAGGCAGTTTCCAGACTGGAAGAAATCTATGAGATTATGAAAAACTACGGATATGAAAAGTATATCTCTTTCGATTTTGGAATGCTTAGTAAATATCAGTACTATACAGGTATCATTTTCCAGGCATATACTTACGGAACCGGTGAACCTATGATCAAGGGAGGCCGTTACAATGGCCTGATGAAACACTTTGGCAAACCTGCGGCATCTATCGGATTTGCCCTTGAAGTAGATAACCTTCTTCTTGCACTTTCCAGCCAGAAACTGATCTCTGAGAAAGAGGAGAAGCCGGAAGTGATCGAATACGAGCCACAGAACCGTACAGAAGCCATTAAAGAGGCACAGAAACTTCGTGCAGAGGGCAGATGTGTGGCATTACGTTTGAAAAAGGAGGCCAGATAAGCCATGAGATACCTGACAGTTGCCCTGACAAAAGGCAGACTTGCCAACAAAACAATGGAGATGTTTGAGAAAGCAGGAATCACCTGCGAAGAGATGAAAGATAAAGATTCCCGTAAACTGATCTTTACCAATGAAGAACTGAAGATGAAATTCTTCCTTGCAAAAGGGCCGGATGTTCCTACCTATGTAGAGTATGGTGCGGCAGATATCGGAATTGTGGGAAAGGATACGATCCTGGAGGAAGGCCGTAAGCTTTATGAAGTGATGGATCTTGGATTTGGAAAATGTAAGATGTGTGTCTGTGGACCGGAGAGTGCCAGAGAGGTTCTGGAGAACAACCAGCTGATCCGTGTGGCGACTAAATATCCAAATATTGCCAAGGATTACTTCTTTAACAGAAAACACCAGACAGTAGATTTGATCAAATTAAACGGTTCCATTGAACTGGCACCCATCGTTGGTCTGTCTGAAGTGATCGTAGATATTGTGGAGACCGGAAGTACACTGAAGGAAAACGGACTGAAGGTGCTGGAAGAGGTCTGCCCGCTGTCTGCCAGAATGGTAGTCAATCAGGTGAGCATGAAGATGGAAAATGAGAGAATCCGTAAACTTATTGAAGACTTAAGAAGAGTTCTTCAGGAGGAGATGTAAAGATGCGTACAGTAAAATTAACAAAAGAATCAACAAAGGATATTCTTGAGAATCTGCTGAAAAGAAGCCCGAATAACTATGGGAAATTTGAATCCACAGTAGCTCAGATCCTTGATAAAGTAAAAAATGAAGGGGACGCAGCCCTTTTTGCCTATACAAAAGAATTTGACAAAGCTGATGTGACAAAAGAGACTATCCGCGTCACAGATGCAGAAATTGAAGAGGCTTATGCGCAGATTGATCCTGCACTTCTTGGAGTGATCCGCAAAGCTCTGGTCAATATCCGTCAGTATCATGAAAAACAGATCCAGAACAGCTGGTTTACAAGCACAACAGATGGAACTATGCTTGGACAGAAAGTAACACCGTTAAATCGTGTGGGTGTCTATGTACCCGGTGGAAAAGCAGTTTATCCGTCTTCTGTACTGATGAATATTGTACCTGCGAAAGTGGCAGGAGTCCCGCATATTGTTATGACAACACCGCCCGGAAAGGATGGCAAAGTATGCGCTTCCACACTGGTAGCAGCCAAAGAAGCAGGAGCAGATGAGATTTATAAGGTGGGTGGTGCACAGGCGATCGGTGCCCTTGCTTTCGGAACAGAGAGTATTCCGAAGGTAGACAAGATCGTAGGTCCCGGAAACATTTTCGTAGCTCTTGCAAAGAAAGCAGTATATGGCTATGTAAGCATTGACTCCATTGCAGGACCGAGTGAGATCCTTGTTCTTGCAGATGAGACAGCTAATCCGCATTTTGTGGCAGCTGACCTTCTTTCCCAGGCAGAGCATGATGAACTGGCATGTGCTATCCTGATCACTACAAGTGAGGAATTTGCGAAGAAAGTAGATGAAGAAGTAAAAGGTTTCGTGGAGGTTCTTTCCAGAAAAGAAATCATTCAGAAGTCTCTTGATAACTTTGGATACATTCTGATCGCAGAGGATATGGACGAGGCGATTGAGGCAGCCAATGAAATCGCTCCGGAACATATGGAGATCGTGACAGCCAATCCCTTTGAAGATATGATGAAAGTGAAGAATGCAGGTGCGATCTTTATCGGAGAGTACAGTTCCGAGCCACTGGGAGATTATTTTGCAGGTCCGAACCATGTACTTCCTACAAACGGAACAGCCAAATTTTTCTCAGCCCTTTCCGTAGATGATTTCATCAAGAAATCAAGTATTGTATATTACTCAAAATCCGCACTGCGTAATATACACAAAGATATCATTCAGTTTGCAACTTCTGAGCAGCTTACTGCACATGCAAATTCTATTGCAGTTCGTTTTGAGGATGAAGATAAAGAATAATGGTAAGGCTTTGAATCTGAAATCTGCTATAATGTAAACTGTAGTTTGCGCATTAAAACAATGGATTCAGAGTGTTTGAAAATAAGTAAGACAGAGAGGACTTAACCATGGCAAGAGAAGCCTCAGCAGAAAGAAATACAAAAGAAACAGAAATCAAATTAAAAATAAATCTGGATGGAACCGGATATTCTGATATTGAGACAGGTGTGGGATTTTTTAACCATATGCTGGATGGATTTACCCGTCATGGGCTCTTTGATCTCAGTGTCAGAGTCCATGGTGATCTTCAGGTGGATGACCATCACACCATCGAGGATACAGGAATTGTTCTGGGAACTGCATTAAAAGAAGCAATTGGTGACAAAAAGGGGATTAAGCGCTATGGAAGCTGCATCCTTCCCATGGATGAATCCCTGGTGCTCTGTGCGATTGATCTGTCCGGAAGACCTTACTTTGTATGGGATGCAGAGTTTACCACAGACAGGATCGGTGACATGTCCACGGAAATGGTAAAAGAGTTCTTCTATGCCATTTCCTATGCCTGTGGCATGAATCTTCATATCAGGGTTCTGGCAGGTGGGAATAATCACCATGTAGCAGAAGCAATGTTCAAAAGTTTTGCCAAAGCACTGGACGCAGCCACATCCTATGATCCAAGGATCACAGATGTTCTGTCTACCAAGGGCAGTTTGTAAAATTTGAAAATTTACGAAATGATTTATGGCAATCAATAAATTAGATGGAGACAGAAAATGGAAAATACAGTGAATTTAAAAAGCAGCATCGCATGGTCTGATTTTAAATTAAACAGTGATGGAATGGTACCTGTTATAGCCCAGGATTATCAGACAAACGAAGTGCTGATGCTGGCGTATATGAATGAAGAAGCATTTAATACCACTCTTGAAACAGGTAAAATGACTTACTGGAGCAGAAGCCGCAATGAACTCTGGACGAAGGGACTCACATCCGGACATCTCCAGTTTGTAAAATCCCTTACACTGGATTGTGACAATGATACGATCCTTGCTAAAGTAGAGCAGATCGGTGCAGCCTGCCATACCGGAAACAGAACCTGTTTTTTCAAAACCCTGACAGAAGTGTAATGAATAACGCGATAATATACATACAAGCCAAAATTCCATTGCCGCAGGCAATCTGGAATGAATTTTGGCTACGTTACTGTGAACGGAGTGAACAGTAACACTAATGCCAAACATTAAAGGAAAATATACACGAATTGTATTGACATTTTTGTTAAAATGTGATAAAAAAAGAATATCCGAATTGAATATGTGCAATGTTATAACGCAAAGGTTGCATCGTACTTGATGCGCAAAAGAGAATCCGGTGAGAATCCGGAGCGATACCGTCACTGTGTATGGGAGCTGCTTTTCAGAAACCACTGGGAAACTGGGAAGGGAGAAACAGCGATGATCGAAGTCAGGAGAACTGCCTTGGCGTAGAATTTAAGGTCTGCGGTATACAGAACCTGTATTCTCATAACGATACATAGCTCTTTTATTAAATGAATCAGACAGAATCGAAATTACAGATATATCTGGTACATATAAACCATGTATTTATGGGAAAGCGGTAGCTGCAGAATATGCAGTTGCCTTTTTTGTGCATACAATTGTCCGGAAATACGAGAAATAAAAGAGGAAAAACGAAATGAAAAGAAAATCCATGTTAGCCTTATTACTGGCAGTATCCATGACCTGTTCCATGACAGCAGCAACAGGTACAGTTGCTTTTGCATCTGATGATGCAGCAACAGAAGAGGCTGCAGATGACACAGAAGCAGCTGCAGACGATGCAGATGCAGCAGATACAGAGGAAGCATCTGATGATACAACAGAAGCTTCTGATGATGATCAGAAAGCCGCAGACGAAGTTGGTGCCCTGATCGATAAGATTTATGTTCAGGAAAGAACAGACACAACTGACGAAGACTGCAAAGCAGCAAAAGAAGCATGGGACAAACTTACAGATGCTCAGAAAGAACTGGTAACAGGTGAAGAAGCAAGCCCTGAATACTTTGGACGTGACACAGGTGATGCTTCCAAAGATGATCCTCGTAACCAGGATGAGATTGGTGAGAATGAACTTCTTGTAGTAAGTTTTGGTACATCCTTCAACGACAGCCGTGCAGAGGATATCAAAGGAATCGAGGATGCCCTTGCAAAAGCATATCCGGACTGGTCAGTAAGACGTGCATTTACAGCACAGATCATCATCAACCATGTACAGGCAAGAGATGATGAAGTAATCGATAATATGCAGCAGGCTCTTGACCGTGCAGTAGCTAACGGTGTTAAGAATCTTGTTGTACAGCCGACACATCTGATGCATGGTGCAGAATATGATGAAATGACAGAGGCAATTGATGGATACAAAGACAAATTTGAATCTGTTGCAATTGCAGAGCCAATGCTCGGTGAAGTTGGTGATGACGCTACAGTGATCAATGATGACAAGAAAGCAGTTGCTCAGGCAATCACAGATGAAGCTTGCAAGGAAGCTGGATTTGATGATATGAAAGTAGCAGCAGATGCAGGCACAGCATTTGTATTCATGGGACATGGTACATCCCATACAGCTAACGTAACCTATGACCAGATGCAGACACAGATGGATGATCTTGGATTCACAAACGCTTTCATCGGAACTGTAGAGGGAGAACCGGAAGACACAGCATGTGACAAGGTTATCGAGAAAGTAAAAGAAGCAGGATTCAAGAATGTAATCCTTCGTCCTCTGATGGTTGTTGCCGGAGACCACGCTAACAATGATATGGCTGGTGATGATGCAGATTCCTGGAAATCTCAGTTTGAGGCATCCGGTGATTTCGACAGTGTTGACTGTCAGATCGCAGGTCTTGGAAGAATCGCAGCAGTAGAAGATCTGTATGTGGCTCATACAAAAGCAGCAATTGATTCTCTTGGAGCATCTGACGATGCAGCAGCAGAAGATACTGATGCCAAAGCAACAGATGACAGTGCAGACGATGCACAGGCAGACGATGCACAGGCAGATGACGCAGCTGAGACAACAGCTGATACTGCAGAGGCTGACGCTGAATAAAAAATATTGTTCAAACAAGATAAACTGCCCGGAGAACTTGCAAAAGTTTCCGGGCAGATATATTATATGATAAGAAAAAAAGAAGTCATAGCAATTCCATAAAATACTGCAAACAGTTCGCACGTTTCTGTTCATTCCGTTCACAGTAACGTGCGCACATCTGAGAAAGATCCAGAGGAACTGTCTTAATTGCATTATTTTCTGGAATTACTATAATATATTTGCCATCACCTGTTCAAAAGCCTGTTGCTCTGCAGCAGATGGGTTGAACAGCACGATAGAAAAAACTATAAAAAATATGAAGATAAGGGAGAAGAAATAATCATGAAGAAACGTTCATTTACATTATTAATGTCAGCACTTACTATTTCAGCTACTCTGATCGGTACAAGCCCGGTTGCTGCAAAGACAGATACTGATACGGCAACAGAAGAAACCACTGATAAAGAAGAAACAACTGCAAAAGATGCTGATTCAGAAAACACAGATAATAAAGAAACAGATGCATCCAAGAGTGATACATTAGAGGATGGCACCTACACAGCAGAATTTGATACAGACAGCGGAATGTTCCATGTAAATGAAGCAAACGATGGAAAAGGAACCCTTACAGTAAAGGATGGCAAGATGACTATCCATGTAAGCCTTGCTTCTAAGAAAATTGTAAACCTTTTCGTCGGAAAGGCAGAAGATGCACAGAAAGACGGGGCAGAGGTTCTTGAGCCAACCACAGATACTGTTACATACAGCGATGGAATGAGTGAGGAAGTATATGGATTTGATATCCCGGTACCCGCAATTGATGAAGAATTCGATGTAGCTTTGATCGGAACAAAAGGAAAATGGTATGACCATAAGGTAAGTGTCAAAAATCCTGTAAAATCCGATGATACAGATGCAAAAAAAGATGATAAAGAAAATAAAGATGCAGATTCCAAAGCAGATGACACAGACAAAGATGCGAAAGACAGTAAGACAAGTGAAGGTAAGACTCTGGCAGATCTGAATCTTGAAGACGGCGATTATACCATGGATGTAACTCTCACAGGCGGTTCAGGAAGAGCAACCATTGATTCTCCTGCAGCCATTAATGTAGAAGGCGATAAAGCTACAGCAACTATCGTATGGAGCAGTCCGAACTATGATTATATGCTTGTGGATGGTGAGAAATATGAGCCGGTTAATAAAGACGGAAACTCCACTTTTGAAATCCCTGTCAGCGTATTTGATGCAGAGATGGAGGTAACAGCAGATACAGTAGCAATGAGTGAGCCTCACGAGATTGACTACACCTTAAATTTTGATTCCACAACTGCCAAAGAAGCAGAAAAAACAGCAAAATAATCACATACAAACAAAGAAACAATTATGAAGATGAAAAACATAATAAAGAAACAGCAAAAAACAATATTTATCGGTTTTATGTCAGTTGCATTATTTATTATCTGTATATGCACTGTCTGTACAGCATACGCAGCAGATAAAGACAATGCAAAAACTCCTGTGGATATCCCGGGACTTACCTATGACCACAGTATGGAACTTTCCTACGCAGAAGAATTCAGCGTAGACTATTACAATGATGGCTATGCTCTGATTACTATCGATCAGGAAGGACAGTTTCTTGTAGTTCCAGAGGGAAAAAAGGCTCCAAAGGGGCTTGAAAAAGATATCACAGTTATTCAACAACCGCTGAACAACATCTATCTGGTAGCAACCTCTGCCATGGATCTTTTCCGCGCAATTGACGGTATTGACAGCATTCGTCTTTCAGGAACTCAGGAGAATGGATGGTATATCCAGGAAGCAAAAGATGCCATGGAATCCGGAAAAATGATTTATGCAGGCAAGTACAATGCACCGGATTATGAACTGATCCTGGATGAAGGCTGTGGTCTTGCCATTGAATCAACTATGATCCATCATAATCCGGAGGTGGAAGAGAAACTGGAACAGTTTGGTATCCCGGTAATGGTAGAACGTTCCAGTTATGAGAGCCATCCTCTGGGAAGAACTGAATGGATGAAACTCTATGCTGTGCTTCTCGGAAAGGAAGATGTAGCTGAGAAGGCATTTAAGGAGCAGACAGACAAGCTTGACAAAGTTCTGACCTCTGATGATAAAGATACAGGTAAAACAGTAGCATTCTTTTACATTAATTCCACAGGTGCTGTCAATGTGCGAAAGAATGGTGATTATGTTTCAAACATGATCGAGCTGGCAGGCGGCAAATATGTTCCCGAAGATACAGGAGAAAGTGATAACGCTTTGTCTACCATGAATATGCAGATGGAAGAATTTTATGCCAAAGCAAAAGATGCGGACTATATCATCTATAACAGTACTATCGACGGTGAACTTTCTACTATTGATGAACTGCTAGCAAAAAGTAATCTTCTGGCAGATTTTAAGGCAGTAAAGGATGGAAATGTGTGGTGTACGGGTAAAAATCTTTTCCAGGAAACCACCGAGCTTGGAACCATGATCGAAGATATTCATACAATCCTTACTACAGATGATGATTCACTGGATGAACTTGCATACATGCATAAGTTAAAATGATATTTGTAAATCCTCGGCACACTTGAATTCGCATTCTATGCGATTGGTATAGTTATTTACGAATGGCACTGAAATATGTTTGTGGGATTCAGCAGAACTGCCAAAAGCAGGAAATATAAAAACAAAAGGAACAAAAAATATGGATGACAAAAAACGTACAGCCAGATACTGGATAGCATTTTTTATACTGGCGGTGTTTCTGGTGATTTTATTTGTTTGGAATGTAAATGCCGGAAGCATTCATCTTTCAGTGGGTGATATTTTGAATATTATTTTCAGACATCAGGGAGATGCGACTGCTTACAATATAATATGGGAAATCCGTCTTCCCAGGATTCTGTCAGTGATCATTCTTGGAGGAGCACTTTCTGTATCCGGATTTCTTCTTCAGACATTTTTTAATAACCCTATTGCAGGTCCCTTTGTACTTGGAATTTCTTCAGGAGCCAAGCTGGTAGTTGCACTTCTGATGATTTATTTTCTGAGCAGATCTATTTCCATGGGTTCTGCAGCCATGATCATTGCAGCGTTTATCGGTTCTATGATTTCCATGGGATTTGTCCTGCTGGTTGCCAAAAAAGTCCACAACATGTCCATGCTGGTTATCAGCGGTGTCATGATCGGTTACATCTGTTCTGCAGTTACAGATTTCGTAGTTACCTTTGCGGATGACTCCAATATTGTCAATCTTCACAACTGGTCACTGGGAAGTTTTTCAGGAATGTCCTGGGGTAATGTGAAAGTAATGGCAACAGTAGTTCTGCTCACAATGGTGATCGTGTTCTTTATGTCTAAACCTATCGGTGCCTATCAGTTGGGTGAAGTTTATGCTCAGAATATGGGAGTGAATATCAAGCTGTTCCGCATAGGACTGATTCTCTTATCCAGTATTCTGTCTGCCTGTGTGACAGCTTTTGCAGGACCAATTTCTTTTGTTGGCATTGCAGTGCCTCACATTGTAAAAAGCCTGTTGAAAACAGCCAGACCGCTCCTTGTGATCCCGGCCTGTTTTCTGGGAGGGGCAGTATTCTGTCTTTTCTGTGATCTGATCGCCAGAACCGTATTTGCACCTACAGAACTCAGTATCAGTTCCGTAACAGCAGTGTTTGGCGCACCGGTTGTAATCTATATCATGATCCGCAGACAGAAGAGAAATTGATATAAAAAGCAGGAGCAGAATACGCTATCCGGGCAGATTACTATAAGATGCAACATAAAAAAGGAAAACAGGAAAAAATATGTCAGAGAAAATAGCAGATGTAATAAAGGAAACAGAAAATAACAAAGCAGACCGGCAGGAACAGTATTTTTTCCGTACGGATCAGCTGACTGTGGGATATGACGGAAAACCTCTTATCAGAGAAATCAATATTCAGCTGAAAAAGGGAGAAATCCTCACTCTCATCGGTCCTAACGGTGCCGGAAAGTCCACTATTCTTAAAAGCATCACCAGACAGCTTGCCACGATCAGCGGTACTGTTTATCTGGATAAAGAAAAAATGGCAAAGATGACCAATAAAGAGGTCTCTCAGAAACTGGCAGTCGTGCTCACAGAGCGTATGCGTCCGGAACTGATGACCTGCGAAGACATTGTAGCCACAGGGCGTTATCCTTATACAGGAACTTTGGGAATACTCTCCGCAGAGGATAAGACAAAGGTAAAGAAATCAATGGAAACCGTCCATGCATGGGATTTAAAAGACAGGGATTTTACAGCCATCAGCGATGGTCAGAGACAACGAATCCTTCTTGCCCGGGCTATCTGTCAGGAGCCGGAGATCATTGTACTGGATGAGCCGACTTCTTTTCTGGATATCCGTCACAAGCTGGAACTTCTTACCATTTTGAAACAGATGGTGCTGGATCATCAGCTTACAGTGATCATGTCGCTACATGAGTTGGATCTTGCACAGAAAATATCTGATAAAGTTATCTGTGTACATGGAGAATATATAGAGAAATACGGTGCTCCGGAAGAAATCTTTACTTCTGAGTATATTCGGAAGTTGTATGGAATTACCAGAGGAAGCTATAATGCTGCTTTTGGATGTGTGGAGATGGATCCGCCCAGAGGTGAACCTCAGGTGTTTGTAATTGGCGGTAATGGAAGTGGAATTCCGTATTATCGAAAACTGCAGAGACAGGGAATTCCGTTTGCGGCAGGAGTGCTTCACACGAATGATGTAGACTGTCAGGTGGCCGGTGCACTTGCAGACCAGGTGATTACAGAGAAACCTTTCGAAAGTATTTCACAGGAATCTTATGATAAGGCTGTGGAATTGATGAAAAAATGTCAGAAAGTTATCTGTCCTCTGAAAGACTTCGGAACAGTGAATGCCGCAAACAGGGAACTGTTTCGCCTTGCGCGGGAGCTGGGAATACTGGCAGAGCTATAGGTTACTGTTCACTCCGTTCCCAGCAACACGCTTCGCGATGCACAGAATTTATGCTAATCGCATAAATTCGCGCG
>OLOU01000152.1_pt1 | contig 64576 bp, 84 predicted proteins | sample 1672101 | NCBI WGS metagenome assembly OLOU01 (sample SAMEA3136645, study PRJEB25190) | human gut metagenome | biome: human gut; feature: human-associated habitat; material: faeces | place: Austria | collected 2013
TATTCCTGATGGATTTTCACGACCTCCTGTGCGACCTTTTCTCTCAGCAGTTCACGGCCGCTCTTAATATGATTCAGCCAGCCGTAATAAGCTGCCCTGGAGACCTTTGAGAGTCGGCAGAGACTTTCTATGGAGATGTTGGTTTCTTCATGGACTTCTTTTATGGCTTTAAAATCTCTGAGAAGGTGAGTAAGGCTGAATCCTTCGAGGAACGCAACCTTTCCTCTATCTCCATCTTTTTTTTTAGCAGGGCAATCTCTGCTATAAGATCCTTCTTCTCTTCAAGAAGTCTGGCATTCTCCTGACGCAGCCGTTCTTCTTCGGTCCGGGGCGTTTGGAGCCTGATTGGCTTTCCTCTGTAATCCTCAAGACCAACTTCTCCCATCTCCTTGAACTTTTTTACCCATGTGTAGAGTGTTTGGTAGGACATGTTGTACTTCTTGGCTATCTTGTTGTAATCGCATCCACTGGCGATGCACTCCTGAACGATTCTGACTCGCTCTTCCTTGACCGATTGCTGGCGTTTGCCCATAAGATCTCCTCCTTCAGAAACGAGGTCTGTCAACTTATGCTCATTATACGCCTCAATCCATGTTTTAAGGGAGAGAGTGCCGGAAATTCTGTATTTGGCACAGACGGAAAGCATGGAAACGCCGCCTTTAAGATATTCCTTTACGGCCTATTGTGACCTTCCGCCGGAGCCCAGAAAAAGTCGTAAACGACCTCGTGCATTGGTTTTTGTAAATGGGTGTAAACGACCTCGTGCATCAGTTTCGACCTAAAGGCGTAAACGGATCCGTGCATTGGCCCGTAAACGACATCGTGCATTGAGAAAAGCCGGCGGAAACGACCGTAAACGGCTTCATGCATTGGGCTGTAAACGGCTTCATGCATTTTACAAAACCGTTCCAATCCGCAAAATCGTAAAACGGGCCGTGCAGTGGCTTGCCGGAAGCTGAAAATGAGCACAAAAAAAAGGCCCCTTGTCCATGCCGTGCAAGCACCATGGATAAGAGTCCTTCAAAAAGGTCTGGCCTCAGCCGCCTTTTTTACTTCAGCCTATATTATATACCCTTCCACATCTCCCGTAAACTGGGCACAGAAAAGGGGACAAGACCAGCGGAGTCCTGTCCCCTTTTCCCTGTGCGGCGGCACAATGGATAGGCAAGATTAGTGTGTGGGATGAGGTGCAATATCATGCCCGACAACATACACGGTAATCGGTAAACAGTGAAATCGCAGTGATAAAGCATGAACCTCTGCCGCGTCCTGTCGTCGAATCCTATTATAGCATAGCTTCATAAAGTCGTGAGCTCTTATTTCCTATCATAATAAACAGCCTATGCATTTAAGTCATATCTATCGTTTTATCGTATAAGTCGTTAAATCGCAATCGTGGTCGATATCGTTATCACATAAGCATATTCTTCAAATACCTTTATTTTCTCGCTTCACATAAAGGTATCGCAATTGTATTCGTATTCGTATTCGCTTCTGAAAATCCCCTTAACGCTGGAATTACATACGCATGGAATTATAAGAAGTACCGTGAAATCGCCCTTAACGCCCGAATTACATATGATTTCCATAAAAAGTAGTATCTACACGAAAAATCCCCCGTCTCACAGGACCGGGGATTTCTCGTTTGGTTGTTGTTGTGTACCTTGGCGAATGGATTGGCCTTGGTACACCTTTATAATAGCACATAACGGCTAAAATGTAAATAGAATTGTTGATAGCGGAGTGCGATCCCGCATTTTCTTGAGCAGCACTGTATTCCTGATTCAGAAGGATAGACTTCAAAGGGATTGCCGCAGACCACGCAGATTTTCTTTATTTTCGGCATGGATGCCTCCCTGCAAATACTCACCTATCACCTTTATCTTATTTGACAATAGATTTCGTGTCAATGGGGTTACAAATTTCTGACGTAAAAAAAGACGGATGCTTGATAGCACCCGCCAATTTCTAATTACCATTCTTTAATTGTGTACATCAGGGTTGCCCCTTGGAATCCATTTTGATTAAAGTGCGCCAGCCCTTCCCACCGTCCTGCCTGGTAACCGGCGGACAGGTAGGCCCTATCATCAACGTAAGTCATGCCGGCTTTCAGCTTATGCGCCTTTCTGAGAGAAATCTTGTACACATCCACCTTGTTCAGCTTATCATCAGCCGTCACTACCGTTCTATCCGATTTTTCCAGCGCTTTCTCCGGCAGGTTCTTATCTTGTTTCTCAATGGATTTTGCTGTAGACTCAGCCGCTTTTTCAAGCGATGGCGACTCAATGTAGTAAGTCACGGATGGTGTAGATCCGGAGCTTTTTTCGATTTCGTGGACTATTGTCTGCGCTGCCGGCTGTGTTACATGGATTTCTTTAGCCACCGTTTCCGGCTGCTTCACTTCTTCCTGTGATATTACCGTCGGCTTTTCTGCCCTTTTCTTTTCCCATCCCATATATGCAAGAGCACAGCAGGCGATAGCCAGCAGGGCCGAGATGATTATGATGATTATATTTTTTGCTTTTTCATTAACCATCCCAACCATCTCCGGTGATGTCGGCATCGAATTCCTGCCCATTGATTTTTTCTTTGAAGGAATACTGCCAAAGCATACAGCTTACTCCTGGACCATCCTCTACTTTCCCAGGGCTCGCGATCCAAAGCCCCGCTCCTCCTGTCTGACTCATGTCGATATGGTTGTAAAGCCAGTCAAAGTTACAATATACGCCTACTGGCTGGAGTCCGGCATCCCAAAGTTTATTAATTGTGAGAGTGACCATGTTTGTGATTGTCTGCAGTCCGTCCGGGCTCAAATCCAGCCCATTCCGCTGTCTCCACCCGTCGTCTTCTTCGTCAATCCATACGCCCATCTGCAGATTGCTGGAATTCAGCCCGCAATCTTCCAACATTTTCACGATATAATCGGCTTCATACTCAGCTTCCGATTCATTTGTGGCGTATGAGTAATAATATACGCCCAGCTTTAGCCCGGCAGCTTTCGCCCCGTTGATGTTTTTATAAAAATTCGAGTCTAAATGGCCGTGTCCGTATCCGAGCCGAACAATAGCGAACTCGAATCCTGCATCTGCAATGGCATTCCAATCAATTGCCCCGTTGTTTTCCGAAACATCGATTCCTTTCATGTTCCTCTTCTCCTTTTGATGATATTCACCAGGTCATGAACCGCACTTACTCCGGCATCGTCCAGATTTTCAATGATTGATAGCAGTTCGGAGGCCGCAAGATAGGAAATGCAAAGTGGCATGACCAGTCCATATCCATGCGCATGTACGGTCATTGTATCCATCACGTTTCCTGCCATGACCACAATCACATAGACAATAATCTTCCCGCAAAATTGCGTTTTCATTTTTCGGCTTGAAATGACTCCCTCCTTATGTGCTTCCGGAATAGCTTTAATACTTTCGATGATGTCTGGATTATAAGTGTCCGTTTTTATTGTGTTGTAAGCAAGTTCAATCCATTTTGTTGCAAGGTCAATAACAATCAAAATAGTAAACAGTGCCAGAAGTTCCAGATGAAATTGGACCGCGGTGATAATTCCGGCCACAACTATTTTGGCCTGCCAATAGTCTCCAAGCCGCGTGGCCGCCCGTTCTATGGCATCCATGAATTGATTAAGCTCCATGATTCACCTCCGTCAATCCGGAAATTTGTCAATCTTCCGATTCTCAAACTTCCTGTATGCATCAAGGTATACTTCTTTCTTATCGCCGTTATATGTAACTTCATAATACATGCCATCGGGTAAGGTGGTTGAAACCAGAGCTTTCCAGTTTTGCAAAGTCTTGCAGAACCAAACAATAAACACATTATCCAACGTAATCTGCACATTATCTGTTTTGTCGATATGTTCGTTTGCATAGTCCAAAACGATTTTTCTTGCAATTTTCTGATAGTCCATTCTTCACCTCCGATGGATGGTCAAACGTGTAGCAATCATGGCCCTGCCACGGCGCTTACTCCCGCATCATCCAGGTTTTCAATTATACTGAGAAGTTCTGACGCCGCTAAATATGACACGCATAGCGGCATGACCAGGCCTCCCATATGAACATGGATAGTTATGTCATCAACAATGCTTCCCGCGATGACGATCGTGCAGTATACAATAATCTTCCCGCAGAACTGGGTCTTCATAACCCGGCTGGATATGATTCCCGCTCTGTGCGCTGCAGGAATTGCTCTAATCGAATCAATAATGCCTGGCTCATAATCTTTCGTTTTTATATTGTTATAAGAAAGCTCTATCCATTTTGTTGCCAAGCCGATCACTATTAAAAGCACAAACAGAGTCAAAAGCTCGAAGTGGAACTGCATTACAGCCAGAAGCCCGGCGGTAATTACTTTCGCCTGCCAATAACTTCCTAGCCTATCCGCTGCGCGAAAGATTGCATTATAAAGCGGTGTTATATCCATCATTGCCCTCCAGCCGGTTCTTCAATTTTTGAATTCTCTTTGCCTCTTCGGACCATATTTCTGATATTTTTAGTTGCAGGGCCATTTGCCGAATCATGAATTCCTGTTTATTAATTATTTCATCCTGGATCTCTATTATCTCTGCCGTCGTTAGCTTCATAACTTCTCCAGTTCTGCCTGCAGCTCATTAATCTTGTCTCTGATTTTCCGCCGTTCTCCCAAAAGTTCATTAGTATCGTATGGGTCTGCCTCCCCTTTCAGCCTGGCTTCGTAAGTTTTTGTGACTTTGTAGTCTCCTACTTCTGAATCGTCTCCGGAAAGCTGTGTTTTCAAGTTAATGATTTCCTGCTGCAGATTCATTCTTTTTTCTTCTGTGCTATCCATTTGAGTAACCTCCTATAAAGACTTTCCATATTCATCATTGTTCTGTGTGCGTTATAGAGCTTCTTGCCTCCGGCCCATGATTTGTACTGGTTTTCGAAGTATTCAAGCGGTATTTCCCCATCGACTACCATTCTTGCCATTTTCTTCATCTTCCTTCTCTGAGCGGTCACTATATCGTGAGGGATTTTCTTTATAATTTTCCCGGAGTCTGTGATTATGTACCTGGTTTTGAGCCATGTGAATCCATGCGACAATTTGATAATCTGTGTTTTCTTCCGGTTAATGTGAATCCCTAGTTCTTGTGCTATAACGCCAATATTTTCAAGCAGTTCCTTTAGAAACTGTTTATCAGGATGAATGATAATCCGGTCATCCATATAGACGTTGTAGCAGTGCACCTGCTTTACAGTCTTAACATAGTTATCTATGGCCGTTGGCAGCAGCAGCCCTGTTATCTGCGATATCGGCGAGCCTATGCCTAGCGATTTTCTCATGTATCTTTTTCCCGTTTTCAAATTGCCCGGTATGTCCTGATATTCCAGTGAGTTGTAAACTTTGTTGATGATATCCGGATCCTTTGAAAATGAAACGTCCACTTTATACATATCAAAAATTTTCTCCACGGCTTTGATAGTCTTTGCGTCCGGAATCCTTCTGAATATTTCTTCCATTGCGATATCGTGCCGGATATTGTCAAAGTATTTCCTAAAATCTATGGCAAGTATGTAGCCTTCTGTGCCGTATCGTCGATAGTGCCACCTCAGGTGTTCTTCCAGTCTTCTTCTAGTAAAAGAGATTCCTTCGCCTTTCAGCCCGGCCCCGTTATCGTATATGAGATATTTCGTGAGTTCCGGTGTTAAGATTTCATCTGCCAGAGCATGTTGGAACACAGCGTCTCTTGGGCATAGAGATTTCACAAGTCTTCTGTGTCCTCCGTCATTGATAATGAATTCGGACCCATTCTGTGGCTCGTATTTTCCTCTTTTGCCTTCTTCCTTCAACTTAGCTATTTCAGAAAGCCGGTTCAGCAGGAAACGCTGGGTCTGATATTTCCATCCTACTGATTTTTCGAGCCTTTTGGCGGCTCTTATGTAGTCGTCTGCATCTAGTGTGTTCTTCATATTCTTGGTGCCGCGCTTATAGTAGAGGTCCGTAGGCATCCGCGTCACGGCCGCTTATTTACCTTTCGGAAGGATATGTGCTCATTCCCTGCTATGGCACCCGGCGTATAGCCTTTATGGTGCCTCTGAGAATCGGGCGGACGCCCCCAACGGCCGACGCGTTGCCGCCGCTCGCACCGCCAATGTTGTCCGCAAACGCGAAATATTGGGCGCTCGCTTGCAGAACATACCCTATAATTCTATTTCAACCCTTTGAATCTTTTATTATCTGACTTTCTCCATCCCTTCAGCAGTGCTATTTCTGTGTCAATAGCATCCACGTAATGGATAATTTTCTCTGCTTTCACTGGAAATATGTCCACAATGAGTTCGAGCTCCTGCTTCAGGTTCTCACAGTCTGCAATCGCCAAGTCCTGCGAGTTTCTTCTCAAGTCTGCTTCAGCTCTTGTAGTAGCCCAGATTGTGTAAGCCCTGGTGATATGTACCATCATAGAACGGAGAAGGAGGTTGAAGTTCTTCCTTTCTTCTTCTATCATCCACAGCGGAAATTCGTCCACGCACTTATTGATTCCATACTTATCCAGTATTTCTGTGAAAGTTTTGATGTCGTCGGCTTCCCATTTCTTTGTGTAGAAAGTGGGCGCCCTGATTCTCGATTTAATGCCGAAGTCCCTTGCCATCAGAAACAAAATCTGCCGTCTGAGTTTATTGGCGTTTTTGTAAAATTCCAGCTTCGACAATGTACGATCTTTCTTTAATACACTCAAAGTATCCTCCTTGCGCCGCCCCATAAAGGGGCGACGATATGGTTAATGGAGTAGGAAGTACGGGCGGACGCCCCCAACGGCCGACGCGTTGCCGCCGCTCGCACCGCCAACGTCGCCCGCAAACGCGAAATATTGGGCGCTCGCTACGTCTCTCAGCCAGCACCAATAAGCTCGTGTAAAGTTCTGCCCGTAGCGGAATGCGGCCAGCTGCTTGTTACAGCTGCCTTCTTCCTGCCCGGATGAGGCGAAAGGATGGTTTCCGAGCATCATTGCCTGGTTGAAAATGTTTACTTTAACTTTCACCCACGGATAGCTCCCGTCGGTCTCTCCATAACTTCCCGCCCAATTCCAATATGCTGATCCTGTCCATCCTGCTCCTGCTGCTGAAGCGGCATTGGCATTCATCGCATTTGTGAGCAATTCGTCATGTTCAAGTACGTGGTCGCTTCCGAACGCACTCACAATCCCTGTAGTGTACTTGGGGATGACATTCTTCCACATATCGCTTCCCTGGTATCCGTTTGCAGTTGTATTTGTGCTGTTCATCTGCGCGGTTCCGATGTTATTCTCCGGAAATAGAATCAAGTGGTGCTCCGCGGTTTCGGTTACGCCTCTATGCAGGAAATAGTCTAGGTCGCCTACTATCCATTTGATGTTGCTGTATGCTTTGCCATCTACTGTCACAGATTTGATGATGTAGTCCCCCGGGAAAATGTCATCAAAAGTTCCTGCCTTAATGGCTTTGCTCATGTTTCCACTAGTCCAGTAGGCTGTGAGGTCCTTTCCTCTGTAGATGCTGTTGTGGGCAGCGGCAGTCGATGGGAGAATCACTTTCAGCAATTCTGATTTAATATCTTCTGATGTAACCGACGATTTGACCGCATTGTTCCAGTCCGTGATTTTCGAGCTGTCAGTCGCTTGGTGAATTTTATTGTTTGCGGTAATTGCTGCAGTAATAGCATCTGAAATCATTCCGGAAATTGTAATGATTTTCCATGTAACGGTTCCGTCGGTGAGTTTTTCTCCGTGATTCTTAGTTTCGAAATTTGGTGTATCCGTTCCGGTTGTTCCTGCCGTTGCGCACAGTGCATATTTTTCCCCGCCCATATCCGGAGTTTTTACCATAGCCCCCGCAGGATAAACTGTTCCCGGCTGCCAAATGCCACGGGCAAGATTCATGACAATGTTGTTCTGGTTCGCCATAAAATCGTACATGTTGGCATAGGTAGTTGGCTTTGACGTATCGTCCCATGTGCCGTAGCCGTCTTTCACAAAGTCTTTGCATTTTTCAATGGTCATGCTTTTTCACCATCCTTCTTCTCTTCCTTCTTTTCGGGTAAGGGCTTACTTCTCACGCATTTCGGATTCGTGCAGAGACCTGTCTTTTCATCCATTTCCCGGTGGCAAAGGAAACATCTTTCCATGGTTAGATCTCCCCTCTCTTTGTGGTGTACTCGCTTACAAGGGATTCACGTTCTGCCTTAAGTTCGGCAAGGTATTCTGTATCACCGATGGCATTAGCTTTCGCCATTTCATTCTCTACGTCCGAAATCTTCTGGCTATATTCAGAATCCAGTGCGGTGAGTTTCTGTTCCCTTAGTTCTTCTTCCGTCGGCGCCGGCCGCTGAACAAGTTGGCCTGCACTGTAGATAAGGTCATTCTGCACGGCTTCATTCCACGCCGCACCGTCCTGTTCAATAAAAACTCCATCGGGATAGTTCTGCTTTGCAAGCGCTTTGAGTTCGTCCATGCTGTTCCCGTGGATACCCACAACGTAAGATGTCTCACGCTCGCCGGTGTCCTTGTTGTAGATTGACAGGTAATGAAGGGTGGCATCTGTACTGTCCATTTAGTGTGCTCCTTATACTAAAATAGCTCCCAGAAAGGGAGCTGATATTACTATGAAAAATCCAAATGGATATGGTTGTATTAAATTATTAAGTGGTTCACGGCGGCGGCCGTATTGCTTTGTTGTGTCCCAGCAAGGCAAGCAGAAAGTCATTGGTTACTTTGCTACTAAGTTGGAAGCAATGGCTTATCAAGTTGATTACAATCAATCTCATGGGCTCCACCGCCTTTCAGACAACAAAATAACATTTGCAGAATTATATGCACGCTGGCTTCCCAAACACATCGAATACAGCAGCGTGTCTGATAGCACCATACACGGCTACGAAAGCGCCTATAAGCACTGCAGGCTTTTGTATGACTTACCAGTATCCGACATCAAATACAGCCATTTACAAACCGTCATAGATGGAATGAATAGGTTATCATATGCCAGCAAGAAAAAGGTCCGCAACCTGCTATCACTGCTATTTGCATACGCTCGCAAAATGGAATATACGTTTCATGATTTTACCGGGCTTATCCGAATCGGTAAAAACAAGCCAGTCAATCCTCATCAAGCCATGAGTAAGCAAGCCATCAATCGGCTTTGGAAACTAGTTGATAAAGCAGATGTCGATATTGTACTGATACTCATCTACACCGGCATGCGTACTTGCGAACTCCGTAATCTCAAAAAAACTGACATCAATCGTAGGCAGAAGTATATCCGCATCACAAAATCAAAGACCGAAGCCGGAAAACGAATCATCCCTATCGCCAGTAAGATATGGCCTCTCGTAGAAGCTCGATACTCTTTACAAGGTGATTTCCTGCTATGTGATGAAAGTGGGGATCCCTACGGCTATAGTCGTCTCTCTCGCCTGTTTAGCCGTGTCATGAAGCTAATTCACGGGGAGAAATACAAACCACATGATACTCGTCATACATGTGCCACTCTGCTGGATGCCGTCGATGTTAACGATAACGCCAGAAAAATGATCCTTGGTCATGCTAGACATGATGTGACTAACGGAGTATACACTCACAAAAATCTACGGCAACTACGTAAAGCTATCGAAAAGATTTGATGTTAACCTGCTACTAACCAAAGAATTGCCCAATTTGAAAAGTACCGCGAGTATTGTATGTATCGTGATACTTTTTCGTTACTTAGATTTGTGCCGATTATTGCATTTTATTCCATATCGATAGTATCGAATATTCTGAGTTTATCGGATGTTTTCAACTCATTGAAAATTCGCTTTTCTCCAAGGGGGATATAACGAGACACAAGTTAATCATACTCGAACTGTTACTTACCCGATTGGGTACTCAGGAATACTAGGAGTATTGATTACAGAAATTTCTTACCGAGCAGATTCGGATTGGGGAGAACTTACTCAAAAGCCGAACAATACAAACTTCACATACTATCAAAATGGCAGAAGTACCGGTTCATTTTGGTATTCTATTGGTATCTGATTAGATACCTACCGCCAGCCAAAATTGCTGATGCCACATATCAAATCCTGCATAAAACACAAATCCCGTAGTTGTATAAGATTTGATGACATCAAGACCACGTCCGGAAGAGTTAGCATTATTAACATAGGCGGCGTGCAAGATATTAAATACCCTGCTAAATGCGACTGGATATGTAATAGTCACGTCCTTGCGGCAACTGCCGCCGATAATTCCCCCTTGGTTAGTAGCCTATCGCTATGTAATGCGCATAACGATCTCTATATCTTTGGAATAAATAAAAATTGGTGGAGGTGTATTCATAGGTTTGTACAGCTTCTTCATCGCCTCGTGCTAGTGATGCAACCACAGATAAACAGTTTTGAAAAGAAATCGCAAAAGTAACGGTACTCTGAACCTTATGATATCCCCCTTGGATAATTAGCGGCACCGCGCCGCTAAGCTTCACCCACCATGCATTAGCGTTTGACACATCGCCTGCAACTACGCCAGCCTGCGATTTGACGTCGCTGATATAGTTCATGATGTCAGTGCCGTTGACCAGGAGCTTGCCGTCTGAACTTGACAGACGTAGGGAATAATCAGCATCGTCGGCGCTCTTTTCGTGGAAGTCGAGGATGCTGCCTACTTCTGCTACACCATCAGAGCCGATGGCCGGGAAGTGCGTACCATCCCATGCGCTTCCTTTTACGTTTGGCGTGTACGGCAGATGGTCCAACCCTGTGCCGCCATGAGCGACGGGAAGGATGCCTGTAATGCCCGGCGTGACTGACTTGTCCGCTTCGTTGAGATTTACCCTTTTAGTGCTTGCAAGGTCTACCTGTACGGTCTGGCCCAGCATGGCCGGTGTGACAATCTTATTGTCTACTTTTCCGGCGGTTACCTCCGCCTGCGTTGCAAAGTCGATAATCTGCGGATAGATAACGTAGGTAACTGTGCCATCGGTGACAGTAGTCCCTACGCCAGTCCATGCAGGTTCAACCTCCGCCGTAGTCCCTGCTTTAGTCACTCTTGCATAGGTGCCGGCGACCATGTTCGGACTTCTTACCACATTGTTCGTGGCAAGGTCTTTGCTAGGCTGCCAAAGAATATCTGCGTCAATCATGTTTTTGACGGTGGCATTCATATTTCGCTGATAGTCCTGCCAGTCCTGTATCTTCGTGCCTTTATCCCCTGCTTCGGTGGAGAAGTGGAGATAATCTTCGATGTTTGATTTAAACTTTTTAATGCTCATTATGTATCATCCTCATATCCTTGCCATGAAATATCGGCCGCGCCCGAAACGGCATCGCCTTTCACATCAATAAGCTGAATCACGCATGGAGTCCTTGAAAGAATCTTGAGCCCCACTGCGGTTCCAATGTCCTGGATAGCGTCCAAATGGCAGATAACGGTCTTGTAGTTCGGAGTCACGATAGGAAGCGTTATACCCTCAGCCGGAACCTTCAAATCTTCAAAGTGCTCATTTCTATCGGGAACGTCGATGAACGCTTTAAGCGACTTAATGACTGTTTCCTGTGAAGTGTTGTTCAGTGCGACTATCTTGATTTCAATCCATTCGCCCTTGTTTACATAGAGCCTGTCGGAGTACTGTTTCCACAAGTCGTTTGCTATCGGGTAAACGGTAGAATCCGCAGAATCCTTCTGCCAAAACGGACGGTTGTAGTCAATCTTTCTCCAATAAGGAGTAGACAGGGCCTTCCTGTAATAGACAATGGCCGGGCCGTCTATGTCATACTCAAGCCAAAACTGCCCGCTCGCAGGTGCCGTCATGCGAGTAAGGACTTCATACTGCTTGAAATTTGATTTCCATGCAAAGTCATCTGCACTAGACCACCTGTACCCAGTTGGAGTTGGCCACATATATACGTCATTAACTGCATGAATATATCCGTCATGCATTATTTTACCGGTGTTTTCGAGCAGACCTGCCCAGTCGTTTTCTTTGAAGTCGGTCTCTACAAGAACATTCTGTTCAAGTAAATCGCCTAAATCAAGAATACAATAGGCAAAGTTCTCAGATTCGTTTCCTGCATTGTCTACGGCTTTTATCATGACTGCATGCGTGCCCTGCCTTACAGTCTGTGTTTCATACGGTTGTGTGGTGATTAATCCTTCTTGTACAGGAATACCGGCTTCCCAGTTCAGTTCACTGCCCTGCGTGTACTTGATTCTGAATCCCTTGATATCGTTTGGGAAAGGATAGTCAAAATCCCACCAATAACGGCGCAAACCGGACGCCATTTTTTCAACATTAATTGTATTAACGTCGGGCGGCAATTTATCAGAACCGTTGGTGAATATGTTGCTTGTACAATATTCTGACTTAATCCCGATATCATTCACTGCATAGATACGGACATAGTATGTTTGCAGCGAAAGTGCGGTAAACGTATAAGCCATTTCCCCGGAAATGAACTTTTTCTCATAGGTCCAGGTTTCCCCATCCGTAGAGGTTTCCATAACAACTGGGTTCAGCGTCCGTGGATTAATCCAGTTTGCATGGACAAGGTTCGTGATGGTTCCGTCTGCTTCACAGTATTTTTCAGTCGAAAGAACAAGGTTCTTTGGCGGTTCAACTTTATCGTCATACCTTTCAATAACAGGGACTTCGGAAGTGTCCATGCTATAGAGTTCTGGATAATATTCAATCGCTTGAATCGTTCTGGTCTCATCACTGTGCCCTGTGCTAATCGAAAGGACTCTGAACTTCTTGGCTTCATGCCCCTTAAACCCAAGTGCATAAATACATCCGGGTTCCGTATTAGCCGGGGCGTCGGACAATATTACCTTGTTGCCGTCAACCGATGTGACTTTGTAATAAGCGAGTTTATCCGTCGAATTTTCTCTTATAAGCAGTGTCGTAAAGTCTGAACCTTCGGACGTTGCATCACGGTCAATGGTGATGGTGCTTCCGTTGACTGCTTTTATGCGGCCGCCTAGTCCCCATGAAGTTACATCTTCCTGGACAAGGATTACATCACCAATCTGACAGGCGATAGCGTCGGCAAAGGCTTCAAAGGACACGGTTCTTATTTCGTATTTGTTTGAGCGGAGCTTATATTGACCATACCTGTAAGCCTGTTCAACGTCCGTGCACCCCATCAGTTCAACCTGTGTAGGCTGCTGAGGAACGTCGGAGTCGTTGTAAGCGTCAGAGTAGACGGCAAGCACATCTCGTTCGTAGTTCTTATCCTTATTGATGAAGGACACCTCTATGCAGTTAGCCCTGTCGTCAGTGGACTGGTATTCGTTCGAGAATGAATCCTTCTTGATGTTTGCGACGTTGAACAACTGGACAGGTTCAGAGGCAGAATCGAAAATGCATGAAACTTTTGTGCCGATAAGGACGATAGCCCCATATCCTACACGGCATGGGTACTGCAGGGCATCATACAACTTCATCGCTGAATCGTAGATGTAGTTGAAATCGATCTTATTGGCATCGCACATATCGGCCCACGCCTTGAAAGCGTCATAGTCGATATTCTCATAAGAGATACCTGTTACCACGAAAGAGTCTTTTCCGTCTACGGAAGTCAGCTTCCTGCACTGGTGGATAATGTCGTAAGCTGCCCACGCTGGATTCATTGCCGGCTTTTGTTCATAAGCGTTCGTGTCCGGGTTCCATACCCACACGAAGTTTCTTGTGATAGTGCATGTTAACTGTGGGTCAGATCCGGAAAGCTGGTCTGTCGCAAGGGCTTTCAAACCTAACAGGGCCTTGCCGGGGTATCTGAAATCATCATAGATAACCTGTGTAATACCTACCCACTGAATCTTATTTGCAGTTCTTGTCGATGTATCGTCCTTGTGAGTACATCTTACACGCACTTCATACTGTCCGGGTTCGAGTCCGTATACATCATATACACGATAAAAGGCATCAGTTTTCTTTTGACGAATAACGCCGTCACCGTTGTGAGAAGCAATAACTTTTTTCTTGTAATCATCGAGAGACATAGAATATGTCCATTTCTCAATCTTGTTTCCGTTCTCGTCCGTTTTGTATACGGTGTGCGTTTTCCCTCGGCGAGTGTAAGTATAGTCAACTTCATAGCCTTGGAATGTGCCGCAGTCTTGTTGCCAGTGGGTCTGCCACCACGCCGAAGTTCCATACCGTCGCTGAAAGCTCCTGCTCCACGAATTGCCATTGGGGGCAATCGGTTCCCATGTGTAGTTTTCATTCCATACAGGAATCTTCAGCCAGTCCGTATCTCCGACTTTTCGATACTGTGCTTCAATCGTTACACCCGTCCAGTCAGGGTTGCCATTGTCGTTTGAATGGTAAAGCCCCTGTGGGAAAGAAAGTGTAATTTCAAGCCCCTGTGCATCGTTGCCGTCACACTGGAACGTATGCCATACAGAATCGTTATTAAGTTCGTATGCAAGCGCCGTATCAGAATAGGAGTCGTTAAAATTCGGCATAACGGTCTGTACGTTTGTCCCCATCCGGGTGTCTACTTCACAGCCTTGGTAGTTGGGAATAGGGTTCCCGTTCAGCTTGATATTATCAATGCTATCAATCGGGCCCTGTGCAAGACAATACAGAATGGTAAGGTACTGTTTTTCACCATCAGAGATAACATGACGCTGAAGCATCAGCCCTGCCGTTTTTACAGTGCCGTACAATACGGGAAGGACATACCCCTGCCCGGTGAGGGTTGTAGGGGCTCCCCATCCATAGGTATTTGACTGTTCCGTGTTCGTTAGGTCAACCGCAGGCTTCGTCATTTTCTCGATCATGTGGTTGCCAATCATGGTGGCGGCAAGGGCAAGGCCGATACGCCAGCCAACAAGCATATGGGCCCCGATAAGTCCTGCGCCTAACCCTGCACCCACAAAGACAAGGGCCGCGGGGAGAATCCACCTGAACGCCTTCTTGCCGACTTTGGGAGCTACCAATATTTCATCGCCATCATCGGGAATATAGGTTTCATCAACCGGAATCCCGTTGACTGCAAACACTCTTTCATAATCAGCATGAGCGACATAATCTGTCACTGGCCCGCCTACGTAGGTTTGGTAGTACTGGTTATCAATCTTGCGTTCAAAAGGGTTCTTAACTTCAATGACGTGTATTGCCATATCGATAAACTCCTTTCAAACGTGGACGATAACGGCTGAATCGTTCAATGCATACGCCATTTGGAACTGTAGCGTGGATAATCATGTTGTTACCGAGATATACAGCGGCATGGTCTACTCCGTGCCCCAGTAAATCATAAACGCAGATATCCCCTTCGGAAGGTTCTTTAACCGGGGCGAACCCGGTATACTTGTACTTTTTTCCAATGCATGGGATTTCATCATAGTTGGGAAGGCTTACGTGGTTACGTCTGTACACTTCCTGTACAAGTTCCCAACATTTGACTTTGTCAAAGGGAATACCGAGAAGGTCAGTGAAATCCTTATTTTCTAGCATACAACCCTCCCTGCGGAACCGTAGGCGTTCCGCCAAAACGTTCACTATTACCAAGTTTTCGGCAGTTATTCAATGTCTTGTTGCAGGTGCCGGTTCCACTGTATCCACACTCAATTCCCTTGAACTTGAACGGGCAGAAGTCCTTCATGTTTCTTGTAAGAGGGAATCTTCTGTACATAGAGAATCCCGGCCCCAGCTTGAACGTGGCCTTATCCCTGTTTGTGGTAGCGGAAATTACTACGAAATTTTCCTGCTCAAGTACTACATCTGAAATGTTTGTGTTGATGATGGAGATATTCACCTTGGCACCACCGGCGCCATCGTACTGTTCCAAAAGAGCCTGGATAGTGCCGGTCACATTGGAAACGGTCAAGTTACAGGAAGGAATCTCGCTTGAGTTCTGTTTCACGTCTGACAGGTTGAAATCGTAGGCATGGTACAGATTGCCATTGAACGTAATGTCCTCGGTGTTATAAACAAGCCGGATCGGGTCTTCATTCTTATACTTGATTGTCAAGAGCTGCAAATACACACCGTCCGTTGCCACCTTGTTTTTCTCGATGATGGACGCAGTAGAAAGACTGAGCATGATTTACACCTCTTTCAAAGTCACTGAGCCGTTCCAGTAGTCCATTTCAACCAGCTGGAAATCAAGGCTCTCATTATCAAAACGAACGGTAAAGGTCTTGCCCGAATAATCATTTCCGGGGTCATCCGGGTAAGTCCACTGAAAAGCAAGGGAACCGCCATGCATGGAATCATAGAATGAGCGGAGCAGGTTGTAGTCCTTTGTCGGGAGTTTGCTCCACGTCAGCTTGAACGCCCTTGGCATCTTCGTGAACCTTGGGCGTGTCAGAATGGTTTCGTTGTCCACCTGCATTTTCAAGGTATGGTCAGTCTTGGTTTCCTGTAATGGATAATCGGGAGTCTGAATCGTAGGGAAAGTATTCGCCATGCTATCACCTCAATCCTGTTACTATGTCACGAAGCCCGGCTTCATTCGTTGAAAGAGCTTCCTCGACCGTGGTAAGGACGATGGTTTTAAGCATCTGCCCGTGATTTACCGTAGTCGTGGATTCTGCCTTCATTTTGGTGCCGGTGTTGTTGTTCACTACAATCTGAATCGGCTGAGCGGTCTGAGCATTCGGATTGGGAACACTTGTAAACACATGACCGTCATTCCTGCCCATGGTGAGAAGTTCGGGTCCTCTCTCGCCGACGATGTAGGAACTACCAGCAAGCACATCGCCGCCGGTGGCATGGTTCCCACCAATCTTGAAGCTGAGCGAGGAAAGCATTCTGTTGCCCCATGCGCTCTCTGCGGAAGAAGAAGAGCTCCCGCCGAAAGGAATCCCGAGGGCTTTGAATATCAACATCTTCGCCGCAATCTGTGCAAGGCTTGAAAGAACGGACGATGCAAGATTCTTGAGCGTAGCATTGAGCCGTGTAGCAAGATTTCCGGTAGTGGTAAAGAATGACGCAGTAGCACTTTGCATATGCCCTACAATATCCTTTGACAACTGCCCGAAATTGATACCTTCCTGCTTCATGGAATCCAGTGCGGATTCCCACTGTGAGCGGTAGTTATACATCTGATTTTCGGTAATCTGCTTCTGTGTATTGGCAAGTTCCTGCCATACTTCGGCCCTCTGCTGCGCATTCAGGAAATCTTCGTTATACAACTCTTTGAGGTAGTCCCTGTAGGATTCCAGTTGTTCAGTCATAAGAGAACGTGCATCATCAGCACTGATTTCACCATTGGTAGCCTGGGAAGCATTTTTGTAATAAGAGATATTTCCTTTGTAGGTATTCTGAATATCCTTCATGTCCTCTAACTGCTGAGCTTTCCATGCCTGTTTCTCCATGGCTTCGGTATAAGCAGTGATTGCCTTGGATAGAGCGTCAGTATTGACACCTAACTTCTTATCCGATTCAAGGTCTTTTTCATACTGCTTCACCTTTTTGTCGGCGGCATCCATTACCTTCTGATAAGCGGATAACTGTCCCCCTTCGGCTTCTTTGGTAGCTTCATCGAGTGCGGCAATGTCAGACGCAGTTTTGATTTTAGCTTCATCAATCTTATGTTTACGTTCGGCATCACGTTTCATGGCCTGCGAAATCTTGGACATATTAGTTACGTCTATACCGAGCTGGGACATAGCGGACTGAACGGCTTCATTCAACGCACGGGCATTTTCCTGTAGCTGAGCCGCATTGGCATTAACTACGTCGCTCCCCGGTCTTTCAATATACCGTTCAAAGGAAACTGCGGCGGCTTCGGGAGAATCGGTGTCCACGTTGGCAAAGTTGCTGGATTCATCACCCTGCATGACTTCGTAACGTGCCCATCCCATCTGAGCGTATTTGTCGTTGTAGTCGCTTCCTGCATATTCCTGAAGGCCTGTAAGACGGCTACCCATCCACTGGCCAATGCCATAGGCTCCACTGCCCTCTCCGTTTTCACGTTTGGGGTAATAATCCATCGTATTGTCGGAATTTTCAAACATATGGGCCGCACTCATGCCGATTGCGGCATTATAGTTCATGCCGGCCTGGATATTCATGACTGCTTCCTGCACGGCATCAGAGAACATATCGAGTGTTGCCTTGGGAGCTCTGCTACTGCCACCTGCACCGCCACCGGCAGAAGAACCTGCGTCCGGATTCACATCGGTCGTCATGCGGTCAGCGATGTTCCCTGCATTGGCTTCATTGGCAATGGCCTGTCCTTTGGCGTAATTGGACGATTCATCAGAATAGATATCCCATCCAATGTTATCACCATTGTCGTATGAGCCGTCCCCATAGGCCCTGTACTGTTTCGCAGAATCAGGAAGTCCGCTGAAATCAAGGCCCTGCCGTTCAAAGTAATCAAGGCCTATGCCGCTCTTACTGTTGTACTGGTTATGGCCGTTATCGTACATTTTCCATGCCCAACCGCCGATTGTGATACCTGCAAGGCCGACGCCGGTAAGGACGGGATGTTCGGCAAAGAGTTTCGCTTTCCCGATACCTTCAAGGGTCTTGATAATGGCCGGGCCATTCTTTACAAGTTCCTTGAATACATCAAGCAGGGAACCGACGGCCATGGCACCTATAAATACCTTGTCGGCCACGTCAGCCATGGTATTGGCAAGGGTCTTGTTCTCCTCGGAGTTTTCCGCCACAAGGTGCATCAAGATGCCTAAACTCATGCTGAGCCCAGCAATCTTGCTCATCCATGCAGTAGTCCCCTCTGTCACGCTTTCAAGAGAGGTGCCGTGTTCCTTAACCACCTGCGTATGAGCGGTAATGGCTTCAGTAGCCCGCACAGTTGCATCCATATGGTCTTTGGTGGCAATAACTGCTTTGTCGGTAGCTTCTGCCACCTGCGTGAGGTAGTTAGCCAGCTCTTTGTGTACCTGTACTGCCTGCTCCTCTGCCCCTCTGTCCATGAGGGCCTGTTGCAGGTTCTTGGATCCTTCGACTACACGTCTGACGGCTTGATAGGATTCTTCCCCTCCAATCTTAAAGGCATTCCCGAGGGCATTGATTTCGATAGCGGCTTCCGCACTCGCCCGTTTTACTTCTTCGGTATGTTCGGCTACAAGACGGAAATTTTCTGCATACCGCTGAGCCGCATCCTGTGCCTCTGCAATAACCTGCGTAACAGAGAAGATGTTCTTCGGGTCTATCTTCTGAAGGGAGAGAATAAACTGGTTCACGAAGTCCAGTGCTTTTGCCTGTGCTTCCTGCGCAGACATTCCCACCTGCTTGAACTCATCAGAGATTTCCATTAAAAGGAGTTTGGCGGTATTCTTCTGTTCAGCAGGAACAAGTTCATTACCCATGCCCATGAACGCCTTGAAATTGATTTCAGAGGCGGACATGTTCACGCCTTGATATGCTTTTGTCAGCGTCTCATTCCAAAGGCGTGCGGAGTTGATGGCCTGTTCAAATACCGGGTTGACTTTGCCCTTCATGCTCGCATGGAGACTGTCCATGAAACGCTCAGAGGTTACCTGCACTACTTCATACTGGTAACCAAGTTTCTCAAGGGCCGTGCGGAGCTTGTCTACTTCGTCCTGTTCCCATGCATAGATGTATTTCCCTTCCTTGGTCTTGTACGGGCCGTTGGAAGTATCAAGGGACAAATAAGCGTCAACGTTGGCTTTCGCCTTGTCTCCACGGGGGGCAGTATGGGTGACTGCCTTGGCCATCTTATCGATAGCGGCAAGTTCAGCATTGGCGGTATCTTTCACCTGTAATTTGCGGTCACGTTCGGCAGAGACAATCTTGTCAATGGACTTCATCTGCTCATCGTAGAGCTTGAGAATCCGTTCCTGTTCCGCTTCCTGGGCTTTCAGAAGGTCATTCTGCGCCTTAATCTGCTCAGCGGCCTTGTCGCCTGCCTCAATGGCCTGTTTGATGTATTTATCGTAGCCATCCATGCCATACTTATTGGCAAGGCCCACGATATTATTCTGGCGGGCCACGGCTTCTGCTTCGGACATTCCCATGCCCTGCCATTTAGCGGCAAGGTTAGTGATGGAGCCTGGGGCGTTCGCCATGGCGTTCAATGTCTTTACATACGCATAGGCGTTCTCGGCGGTGTGAAGCATACGGGCGTAGGATTCTACTGCTCCGTCTACAAGAGCTTTCTCTCGTTCCTGTAAGGCAAGTTCCTCTTTGTGCTTTTCAATACGGCCTGTAATCTTGTCACGAATACCCTGGATAGCCTTGCCAATAGAGGTCTGAGCATTGTAGTCAAACCGATTCATGGTGGCAATATCTACAAGGTCGTTCAATATGTCCTTGGTCTTGAAAGCCGCAAACCCTGCGACCACAAGGCCCAAATTATTGACGATGCTTCCGAATACACCCTTGGCCCCATTGGCATAGATGGAAAGATACGGAGAAGATGTCTCCCAAATACTCTTGAGACTTTCACCAATCCGCATGATGGTCACCGAAACGTCAGTCAGGGCAGATGTAAAAGCAGGGTTGATCTGCCACTGGTACGTGGTCTTGTCGATGACTACAAGTTTCTTGGCAATGTCACCCAAAATGTCGGAGTACACGTCACGGAGAGGGGACATGCCTTCGGCAATACCTCTCTGTAAGCCTTCCTTGATTTGGTCGAGCTTACCGGCTACCGTGCTGGAAGTCTGCGTGGTAGCCATCTCGAAACCTTTCATCTTATTGATGAGGAAGTTGTACAGGCCTTCAGTAGACTGCTTGGCGGCCTTGATGCCGGAATCGGTAATGCCCAAAGAAGTTGCCAGCGTGGAAGATGAAGGACGGATACCGCCGGCTACAAGGTCACGCAGTTCCTGAATAATCTGATTAGATGGTAAACCCAGTGATTTAACGGCGTTCGTGCCTACGGTAGTCAGCTTTTCAATCTGCTTGATGGTCATTCCGCTTGCAAGGCCGGGGCCTAACAGGGCACGGAATGTGTCAATCAGTTCCTGCGCCGTTGCAGCGGTCTTGAGGGATTCAGACTGTAAGTCCTTCATTACCTGCTTGGAAACGGCCATAGCCTGGTTCCAGGTAGTCTGCTTGCCGTCAATCTTGGTCATAGAAGAAAGAATACCTGCCATACCAATCTGGTTCGTTTCAATCATATTGGCGTAGTCATAGGCACCACCTACGATGGTTCCCCACAAGTCGCCCATCTTCTTGATACCCTCATAAATGACGGTATAGCGCATCACCGAGTAAATCAGTCGGTTTACCATCTTATCCATGTTGGAAACTGACTTAGCCGCCTCATCAAAGGAGTCCGCCATGTTGGAGACTCCTTTAGAAGAAGCGGAGTTCAGTTTAGATAATTCGGTATTGAACTGTGCAAGCGAACGGCCCCCATTACTGAGAGAGCTCATCATTTTTTCGTTGGCACGGGCGATGTTATTAAGCCCGGCGGTGGCGTTGTCCACCACCGTAATTCTAGCCCTTGTTTCCGTTACTGCCATTTCCGATACTCTCCTTTATAAGCAATGATTCAATAGTCCTTAATTTCATAAGCATGGGACGTGTGAGCCGTTCTCCGTACATTTCAGAAAATGCCTTTATGTCCTGCCAGTTTAGGCCGCTGATGAACGGTCTTTCCATGGTAGAGACATAATGCACACAGTTAGCCACCCTGAAATAGAAGTCAAGTGCTTTGACGTTGCCCGGCAGTGCATCGGGGCATCTGTCGGGGCAGCTCCTACAGTCAAGCACTTCACCTCTCTGTTTGGCAGCTTTACGGCAGGTTTCACAATATCTGGGGCCGCCGTTCATTCTCCATCCCCAGATATCCTTTAGTTTTTTTCTTCTTCGAGCTGAGAGGTTTCAGTGCGGTCTTTGGTCTTTACAAGCAGGTCGAGAATGGTGCCAGGTGTTACCTTGGTGGTCTTTACATCGATACCGTAAATCTTTTCGGCTACCCATTTAGCGGATTCAAGGGTCTTTTTGAAATTGGATACTTTGTCTTTTTCCATATCTGCAAGGAAGTCCGCATATTCTTCAAACTGTTCAAAAGTCATTGCTTTCGGTGTGATTTTCATGATAGTTCTCCTTTTTAGATACAAAGAAAAGCCATGCACCGTGGCATGGCAGTTCTTCATATGATTGATTAGAAATCGTAAGACGGGGTGTCGTTGGTCAGAGTGAACTGAATGCAGGTTCCCTGTTGGGACGCTTTGTAGAAGGCGTTGAAATCAAGTTCCTGCGTGATACCCTTGGTGCCGTCAATGGACGGGGTCTTGCGGGCAAACTGGACTTCCGGCAGGTCAATCACAAGGGACTGCTTGCCATCGGCGTTCGCCAGTTTAATCTGAATGGCGGTAGAGGTTGCATTGATTGCACGGTCTATAAAGGATTCATCATCAAAGAAAGCAGTGAGCTTGCCAGTCGGGGAAATGAGTCCTTCATTAATTCGGGTTCTGTAGCCCTTGGAGCCGATTGCATAACCGCTATCATCAAGACCGAATGCAATGGTGAGGGACAGTTCGGTTACGACTGCGCTTTCCACGCCGTCGATCAGAATAGAAGACTGGAAATTGTTCAGCCTGTTAAACCCAACTTCAGTAATTCCTGTGGTAGTTACAGGGGCATTGCCAATGGTTTCATCGCAGCCGAGAAGTCCGGCGCGAAGTGTCAGTTCGCCGTCGCCGCCGAAAGAGGTTTCAAGCTGGTTGACTTTAGTCCCTTTGATGATGGAATACAGGCCGTTTGAAAATGCCTTTTCAACGGTGAAAGACGGCTGAGTCTCACCTGCTTTAAAGGTGTGAGTGTAAAGGCCGGTAGAATCACCTGTGGCGGCGCTTGTCGGATTGCCGAAAGCGGCGGCAAGCAGATAGCCGGTAGCGGTGAGGTCAAGCGGAATCGTGAGATCGCCGGTGGTGTCCACGTTGCCTAAAATTGGCTGCACGGCATCACGTCTGCCGGTGATGGTGGCAGGTGCCGTGGTGTTCTGAGAGGAAGAAAAGGTATTAGAGTTGAATGGAATCTTATACCCTTTAATCACAGTCGGAAGCGTTTTGAGAGAAGTTTCCGGGTAGATTCGGGTTTCCGAATACACGCCCATAGCCTGAGACATAGAAAGGCCTCCTTATAAATCAAAATCTTCTTGGTAGCTTGTGCCAATGTGTTGATAAATTCGTTTGGAAATCTGCATCCTGCCTAACCAATGCTTACCGGCGGGGTCTAATGGAAAAGGACCTGCGGTTTCCACCTTGGAACACGGGCGCAGATTCTTTTTCGGGTCGTTCAATACATTCTCAATGAGTGTCATGAACTTGGCTCCGACATCAAACAAATCCGGCATGAGAAGGCCATTTTCGTCCTCAACGAGTTCAGACTTTTCTCCGCCCACGCCAAAATATATGGTGAAGGAATAAGAACAGAACTCTACGTTCTGCCCCTCCTGCTTTTGGAAATCGGTTATGACAATGTAAGGTGTCTTATCAAGTGTAGGTTCCTGTGAACGAAGCGTATCGCCAACAAAGACCGTCACGGACTTTTTGAACTGCTCATTGCAGAAGTCCGCAATGTCATTATCTTTGCTGAGCTTCTTGCCCAGTCTGATAAGAGCGTCAGAAATATCAAGATTCTGTATCATGCCCTGTAAATCCTATACTTTCTTCGGTTCTTCTTACCGAACTCAACATTGCCATTCATGTAATCCTCAACCTTCTTGTCGATAAAGGCAGGGAGTTTCGGCTCCAATTTCTGCATTGTCGGCAAAAATATAGGGCGGGACGGGGTTTCCAGTTCCGTTTTTTTCGCGGAAAGCGGATAGAGGAACTTGGAGAAGTCGTGACTTGCAAGAGCTTCCTTGCCGTACTTGGCGATCTCGGCCTTGTAAACCGCAAACCACCTGTCACGGATTGACTTGGTGACTAGCTGAACGCCGCCTTCTTCGTTATACCGTCCGTACATGGCAGATGTCCTTGATGTCCAACCGATATCAACGGCTGATGCGTCTTGGTTGTACGCATAGCCGACAGCCCTTGCCATCTGCCCGTAAAGGAAGGTAGACGCATGGCCGCCCTGGAGTTCACGCCTTGGGGGCCTTGCGCCTTCGGTAAACCAATTCCTCTGCCAACCGGCAGATTCGGAAGCCAGTTCTCCGCTCCTCACGGTTTGTTTGATGTACTTCTGTACATGGAAACCAATTGACTTGGAAACAGAACTTACGAACTTCTTGTTCCGTTCAAGAGCGTGTTGGACGGTGGGGGAGAGTTCGTCAGACACGCCGATTTCAATCATGTCCATGTTATCTCCACCCTCTTTCGTCCTTCGAAGCCATAACAAGGTAGTGGGAACCCGGTACATCATGTTCAACTATCTGAGCCACGGAATAGTTGCCTCCATGGTAGACGATGGAATCGCCTTCGTGCGGCGTTACGCCGTTCGGGTCGCTTTCATCGTCACAGACAGAGAACAAGGCAATGTCTGCAATATTCGCATTTTCAACCTGCGTATGCACGGCGTTCCAGTCACTGCGGGACATGGATGCGCCGATATAAACGAGTGCCACGATGTCACGTCCGTTATAGGTGATTTTCTCTCCGAGCCTGTCGGTTGAGAAAAAAGCCTGCCGGCTGATTCGCCGCTGCGCATCCAACATTCCCATGTGGTGTCACTCCTTAAAAGTTAATGCGTACCTGGATTTCGGTATCGTCTGCGGAAGCATCAGCCCACGCGGTGCCGAGAGCCACGCCGGAAGTGCCCTGTGTAGCAGTTACTGCATCAGACACCATGTATACCTTGGTTCCTGCGGTAATGTTTTCAGAAGCCGTTTTCGGGAACTTGTACACGCCTTCGGCGGAGCATGCCACGGCTTCGCCCACGCCAGCGGAGTGGGAAGTCACTCCCACGATGCCGCCAATCTGTACAAGTTCACCATAGCCAACGGCCTGGGTGGCAACGTAATCAATGATTGTACCTGCTTTATAGAATACGCCAGTCATTATTATTCACTCCCCTTCTTACTGAACCGGGTTCTTAACGAACGGTCTGTAGTCAATCAGATTGAAGCCGAAATCAGTCCACATCTGATATTCAATGCCGAGATGGGTCTGAGGAATGACAGTTCTTGTCATAGGTCTGTCAACGCCGTTCAGAGTGGTCAGTTCGATACCTTCCATTTCCTGCGGACGGCCAATAGCATAGAATGCATTGCCGGAGAGGTAAGGAGAGGTAAACAGTACCATACGATTCTGCATCGGGTTAGCCACGCCGTTGTGTGTAGCGGCAGGGTCAGAAGTAGAAGTGAGTAACTGTTCATGTTTCACACTTGCGTCGTCGGATGCAAGGATATAGGCCGGATATACGCCGATAAATGCCTTTCCTTCGGAGTCCTTCTGCTGATGCATGAGCTTTCTTGCTTCTGCATAGCCTTCAACAGAGATGGACAGTGCGGCAGAGCAGATGTTGCCATGCGTTTTGTCGAACGGCACCTTCTTCAGAAGCATGTCAAAGAACATCTTTTCTTTGAGACGTGCGAAACCTGCGGACTGCGCAGCAATGGCACGGGCCACGGTGCCCATGTCGTCGTTGATGAAGATTTCACGTGTCAGAGCAATAGCCTTACCGTAAGTGGAAATGCTGGTCTGTACTCGTTCATCTTTCATGGTCTGATAAGCAAATTCATCAGATTCAGGGCTCATGAGTTCCGGTTCACCGTCAAGACCGATGCGGTATTTGTATGCCGGTTTGAAATCGGAGTTGCTTCCTTTGGAAACAAAGTTCTGATAAATCGTAGGCTGTTCGGTATAGCCTTTCAGCATGGTCTTGTTTGCGAAACCATCAACGATGGAGACGAACTGTTCTGTACCCATGGCACGAGAGAAACCGCCGAACATCTTCTCAAAGATACCGCCGGGGGTCATGAGGCGGAGGTCATAGTCGGAAATGTCGCCATAACCTGCGGAACGAGACAGGCAGACTTCTGCAAGGCTTCTAAGGGAAGCGTGAGAGAATGCGTCTGCGCCTTCACAGGCGTTGGCACGTTCAATCACACCATAGTGAAGCGCAAGGCCGTCCACTGCCTTGTTATGGAATTTTTCCTTGTCATCTTCACCCATGCGGATATTGACTCCAGCTGCCTGATTGCGTTTGGAAAGTTCATCAAGGACTTTCTTTCTTGCATCATCAGTAGTGCAGTTCACATCGTCCACAAGGGAACGCTCAAATTCTTCGGTCATGCCGAACTGGCGGCACACACTGGAAATAGCAGTGATTCTTTCATGTTCTGCCTTTCTTGCTCTTGCGGCGGCGGCCTGTACTGCGGAATCATCGTTCTGTACTACGGGTTCCGGCACAGAAAGGTTCTGTTTGTTCTCTGGATCCATTACTGGTTCTCCTTTGCTTTTACAAAAAATATTGATTTCTTTTTCAGCGTTCATATCCCTGCCTACGGCGCATCCGGGGTCAGCCGGAAGGGAAACAACACTGATTTCAAACGGTGCCCATTTATCGGTAACGTCCATGTCGGTGTCATAGGTTTCACCCCTGTATTCATCGCCTTTCTCCACCCGTACAGTGTGCTGGCGTTCATAGCCGACACTGATACCACGTATGGAGCCGCTATTGATTTTGCCAAGGATCTTATTAGATTCGTCGTCATCATCAATAGTGATGGTTGCTCGAACCATACCCGCTTCATCGAAGCTTATGGATTCAACTTTGCCGATAACCGTGTCCCTGTTGTGGTTAAACAGGACAGGCATCACACCGGCATCGAACCGGGTAAGATCTACATTTTCCCTGTTGCAGAGGCATCGTTCCGGGACAAACCAGTTGTCACACGGAGCGTCGGTCATGAAAGGGAAAGAGAATGTACGGCATTCCTTATCGTCATTGGCTTTAAGGGCCGTACTTCTAAATGCATTAAGTTTGATTTTTGTTTTCTTCTCCATTGTTTTCCTCCTTTCCATTGACATCTGTATTTGAATCTTCCATGGAGAATGAAAGATTAATACCTTTTTGTTTGGCATAAGCCTGTACGTCTGCCATCTCATCAATCCGTTCCTTCCAGTCCTGCCCGTGTCTTGCCACGTAGTCTTGGAAGGAAACGCCACCATTAGCAAGCAGGATTGTATCTGCCTGAGCTTCTTTTAGCGGGTCAATCCAACCTGCGGAGGAAGTCAGCCATTTGGCTTTGTAGAAATCATCGTTATTGATGTCGAACCCCGTGCCGTCCAAAAGTCCCTTGAGGTAGCAAATTTGAATGAACCGCCTATAAAGCGGTCTCAAGAAATACTCCTCAAGATAAACCTTTACACGGCCATAGGTGACATTATCCATAACAAGGTTCTGCCGTGCGGAAGAATAGTTGACTCTTTCCACGTTTCGGCTTGTGCTTTCAAGGGAAAGTCCGAACACGGAAGCGATACCTCTCTGCTGGGTAGCAATATGGTTATCAGCTTCGTTGGCCTGTCCGGTAGGAAGCAGAAATTTGGCGTGTTCACCATTGTTCAGATATTTCACCGAACCGCCTTCGATGTGTTCGATACGGCGGTTGTCGCCGGTATTGATTGCACGCCCCGGAGCATTGATGGTGTTATCCGTTTCAATGTATACGGACGTACAGGCCGCCGTTTTCTGCTGGAAGGAAATGGCGTCGTTGTAGTCTTTCAAGTCCTGTGCAGGGCCAATAGCCGAGTGGAAAGGAGTGATTTCACGGAACTGCGATACCCTGCCCCGTTTCCATAGGAAGATGACATCTTCCGCCCTGTACCTTACAGGGGGGAGAGGCGTGTAGCCGTCCGGAGTTGTCTGAGAAAGCCAGTAGGCAACAGGAACGGCTGATTCAGTCATTTCCACGCCATTCACAATGACATTCCCGTTCTCAGCTACCACCATGGAACCATCAAGTTCGTCCACTTCATGGAGCTGAATGGTCAACGGGATTTTCCGTTTCGGGTCAATTGGGAAGGTCGCCATAACCCCCCCGTCATAAAGCATCCGACGGAGAATTAGTTCGACTAAATCGTCAAGCGACTGCTGCTTAGTCCAGTCGCAGTTTTCATGGTGACACCATGTGTCCCACAGTTTCTCAATACGGCCGTTGAACGCATCGGAAGGGGACTGGGCCTGCATATTGAACCCCACTCCAATAACATTGTTCGCGAAGGCTTTTTCAATGCCGCCGGCGGTAATGGAGTTTCGTTCAAGGTTCCTTGCCCTTGCCCTCAATATATCACGGCTCACCCTGTCCACGGCGTCGGCGTAGGCATTATCCATCAAGGAAAACCCTGCATCCTTTCGTGTCTCATAGGCGTCGGCATAGCCGAAATAGCTTGCCCTTTCGGCCTTGCTGATAGCGGCACGGCGTGGACTGAACACGGACTTCACATCGTCCATGTAGTCCCCGATTCGGGCCAGTAGTGTTTTTTTGCTCATCCCATGCCTCCAAATTTAAACAGGACTGTATCAGTGTTTCCATTGCTGCCGCCATAGGAAGCAATGGCCTGGTCTACTGCGGCAAGACGGGAAAGGACTGTGTTCAAGTCAACCTGCTTCACTCTGCCGTCGTGGGTCTGAAATTCCTGTCCGCCCTCAAGGATGTTTTTCCTTGTCTGTTCGAGAAGGGCCTTTTCTTCTTTCAGTTCTTCAAGAGTCATGTTTCATCACCTTCCAAAGGGACTGTAGGTATATCCGCCGGAGCTTTCCTGTCTCGCCTGCGGAACCTCTATTTTCTGTTCCTGTAACAATCTGACGTTGCACACATCGGCGGCAACATAGGCGTATACTTCGCAGTCAAGGTAATGGTTAGGACGTGCGGAGGAAATCTCTCTCCACACTTCTTCGTTCCCATCAAGTACCTTCTGTTCGGCGGTAATCATATCTGCGTATTCTTCATCGGTATCAGCATCCACGTCCCACGAACCTGCATTTCCCACCGGCTTGTTCATGCGGTAGTAAATAAGGTCTTTGTACTTGTTCGTATCGACTTCGTACAGTAACTGGGACTGTACCCACCGTGAACCGTGGTCTCCGGGGTTGAGCTGCTTAACCTGGTAATACTTTGAAATCTTGTGGTTCAAGCCCTTGACAGGTATGGTCAATGGATAGTTTTCATAGCAGAGGTCATAAATGCGTTCGGATTCAAACCCTGAGTCAACGGCGCATAACCTCACCATGAGAATCTTGCCTGAGCCCTCTATAGGCCACTGCGTATTCATGATGTTGATGATGTCATCAAAGGTCTGTGCATCACCGTTCGCTATCTTCTGTGAACGCATTCCTGGGCCCCATGCACGGATAACCCAGTAATAGTAGCCCTTCTGACAGTCAACGCCGGCAGTGAGCATCTGCGCCCACCGTGGCACGATACCGGCAGGAACATCTGTCTTTTTATCAAGTACCTGTCTTGCCTTTACCTGTGCGGTCTTTGATTTCCACGGTTCCCCTAACCATGAGTTCACGAAGTTCATGAGCTGAGTCGGGTCGTCCTTGGATTTCAAAAACTCACGGGCACATTCATAGAACTGTACCCATGGGGAATAAAGTGTATTCAATCTGAAACCCACGGTCTTGGGAGTGAAGGAAAGTTTCTCATCCGCTATCCAATTACCCTTGCGGAGCATACCGATTTTGTCACGGTCGTGGATATGGTGCTTGCACTTCTCGCACATATAGTAGGTTTCATGAGACAGTCTGTATTCGTCATCCGTGTTCGGGAACTTGAGGTTCTTGAACTCGAGCACTTGAAAATGCCCGCATTCTGGGCATGGGACATAGAATCGGTAGTGGGCCTCACTTTCCTTATAGGCCTTGTACACATAACCGTATTCGGTTGTTGGCGTGGACATGACAAGAATCTTTCTCCACGGCCAGTTTTTAGTACGTTCCTTGACAAGGGAGATTGGATTAGCTTCACGGCCAGTCCACAATGGATATTTATCAACTTCATCCATGATTACCCTTGGGATAGGCCACGATGCGAGCTTGGCAGGTGAGTTGGCACCTGTCAGACGGATGAATCCGCCGGTGAACCTTACCATGAGGGCCTTGCTTCGGTCAGCACCCGAAACCTTCTTGGCGACTGACGGCGTGTTCTTGAGGGCCTTCTGAAGACGGTCAACAGAAAAGTCCTTGGCTAAATCCTCATCTGGCATGACATAAAGGATACGGCATGGATTTCGGTCAATCGTGTAACCGCATATATTGATACCGGCTTCGGTGGCCCCTACCTGTGAAGGTTTAAGGAAGGTCGTCACCTGCGTGGTCTTATCCGTGAATGAATCCATAATGGCTTGCAGGTAAGGAGTATTGCTTGTTTTCCATAAACCTGCGGAAGGAGATTCTTCACGGGTAAGGATTCTGTGGTGGTCTGCCCATTCACTTACCGTTTCCGGCGGCGGGGGCCGGAACGCCTGTCTTGCGTTTCTTATAGTGTCGTTTAGGTTTTTCTCCCACATCTTTCTGACTGTCGGAGTTACCGCCTTCTGCAAGTCTTTCGAGGCACCCGCTAACGGCATCTGCTACCACCTCACTACAATACTGCGCCACCTCCGGGGAAATCGTGTAAATCCTTGCCTTGGCTTCTTCGGGAAGCTGAAGGAGCTTCTGACGAATATCAAGGTATTCCATTTCAAGAGCGTCTTTGACTTGTTCCTGCGGGATAAGGTCGCCCATCATTTGGAGCGTTACCATTTCTTCCTGCTTCGCCTTTTCTGATCTGTAGTCAGCTTCCGCCTTCAATTTCCTCGCACTGTCAGACATAGCGGTCTTGCCTGTCTGCAAGGTGTCGTTCCGGGCAGCGATAAGGTTCTTGAAATCCACTCTTGATTTCTCAATTGGGAAATCGTGATTGTTAATCCAATCCTGCAAGGCCCTCTGTGTCACGCCGAGATTCGCAGCCGCCACAGTTACCGAACAAAGGATGTGCTTGGTTTCACTGAGTTCGATTAATGGCTTCCTTGGCATGGCATCACCTTTCCCGCACGAAAAAAGAGGACGTATTTGCGTCCTCTATAAATTCTTACGATACTATTTTAGCACATCAATAACTATCATTTTCAATCATAATTACTATGACTAATAGGCATTTGTCATGGACATTAACCAACGATAGTATTCGTGCCCAAAACACTCAACCCCTCGTTTTCGTAGCCTGTAGATTTGGGCCTGTTCATAGTTCTCAGCCCTTATGATGGCTTCGATGGGAAGTGCGGAGATGTAATAGTCGGTGAGTATAGGGATGCATCTGTCATCCGACAGGGCGTTGATTCTCTGCCTTGCCGTCTCCCGTGCTTCAATTAGGTATATTTTCTTCTTGGCTATGCCGGTCAAGATGTTGTCAACGCAGATAAGCCGTGAAGAAATATCACCGTCACCGCCTCCGTCCACACGGTCTTTGGAATAGTCGATACCGCTGATATTGTAGAGCCTCGAGCGGGTCTTCTCCTCATCACGGGACAGTGCTTCAATCCTTTTGTCAATCCTCCGTATTTGAGAAAGATATTCTTCGGCAGTCATACATACACCTCATTTCCGTGGATCAATCTTCTCGCCCTTCAGAACGTCAACCGCCCATTTCGTATACTGTAGGGCCTTTTCCATATCCTGGAGCTCATGCCCCTTAAACCTTGAGCGGAGAATGTACTTCACGGCGTTTCCTTTGCAGAAGCCATACATCTCCTGTGGAGTGAAGTACATCTGCATAATTTCAATAGGTTCTACATCGCATTGGTTGTAATGGGACTGGGCAATAGCCATTCCCGACCTGTCCCCGTTCTTCCTGAATCCAATCCGCAATGCGTCCAAAGACTCTAAATCTTCCTTACCGCCCATTTGTCTTCCCTCCTTTTCATTTCCTCAACTTCATACCTTGTATCCTTGAGCTGATTCATGATGTCGCTATTGTAGGAGCGTTCCCATTCAAGTTCATCTTCAAGGTCATTGATCCTTGCATAGATGAGGAACCCGAACACCGTAGTTAACACGGCACAGATAATAACAAGCGTAACCACAACTGTCATTTCTCTTTCACCTCCTGCCCTGCAATCCATTCCCGATAAAGTGTAAACCAATCATGAGCATCCATGGTCACTTTCCACTTGGTGTTGTTCTTCCTGTGAAAAACGATTGGAATCCCATGGTCTGTCTTTCCGCTGTCCCTCGTATTCTGAGAGAGTGCGTCATCAATGTTGAGGTGTTCATTGCGTTTCACCTCGACATGAATGAGGGGAAGGCCCACGATGTCGGCGGAGCCTTCCGGGACGTTGCCACAGTACTGTGCCGTGCGGTGGCAGTCGAAACCTTCTGACCTGCAAAGTCTGACCGCCTCTCTTTCTCCGACTGTGCCTTTCGCCTTACTGTTTATCATCGTCAATTACTCCTGTCACATAGTCTTCAATGTACTCCTTAAGCGAGAGCCAATCATGGACATCACATTCATCTCCCAGGCGGTGTTCTCCTTCCGCTTCAATGATGTCGGTATAGATAACATGGATGTCATTCCGTCTGAGGTAAGGCAGTACGCTCTTGATGTAATTCACCCTGTCATGCACGATGTAGGTTCTTCTTCCTAAAGCGTACCTTACCGCAGACACCATCATTTCGCTGAACCTGTCACTAGCAGGAATGGTGAGCGATGGATGAAGCCTATCAGGAATGTGTCTCTTGGTGTGATTTATTGCCATTTCAATCACCTGTGCTTCCCATACCACCAACACGCTCTCCATCTGCTTTGTCATCGTCAGTCAGCAGGAATGGGAGGAAAATGCCCTGTCCGATTTTATCGCCTACATTCACCTGCAATGGTTCGCCGCCATGGTTCGTGAAGGCGAAGGCGATGTTTCCATCGTTGTCAGCGTTCCCATAGTAATCAGAATCAATCACACCAACGGAGTTTGGGATTGAAATCTGCTTCTTGAACCCCCATGAAGAGCAGAACCGTATCTTTCGGCATCTGAGCCTTCACCCATGTTTTCACGAATAAGGTCTGTCCAGGGGAAATCACAAACGAGTATGCTGCATAGAAATCGTAGCCTGCTGAACCTTTTGTACTGCGTTTAGGCAGCTCCACTGGAAATGGACAATTCTTTACTTTTTCAAACTTAATCATTTTTCCCATCCCTTTCTGTGATTTGCACGTCTGTTCATACTTTTTCCAACATTTTTTAAACACCGCTAAACACTCTGGGCAAGCATGACGATTTACAAGATGTGCTTCAATGCTTTTGTATTGGTGTTCAAGCGAACATCCATTAAGATTTGAGAAAAACCCATCCAATTTATTATCTCTTTCCATGTCTTCGGCAAGGTCGCCAGCACGGGACTTCTTATACCTGTGTCTGCTAATCATGTACTCATAAAAGCTCATAACAACACGCATCCTTTCATTACCAACAATCGACTTCAACATTGGCTTCGTCTTTAAGCAGCTTTGCAAGCTCTTCAAGGGTAATGTACCCTTCTTCGTAGCACCTGTATTGCTCAAGGCAAAGGTCTACGAATCTGCTTACTCTTCCGTCTTTCTTCATGAGTTCACCATAATGGTCGTGGATAACCATGGCCGGCACCGCCAGCATGAGGTTGAATGCCATTTTACATCCTTTCTCTGTGGCTTCTTCCTTCATGCGGTCAATGTCAGACTGCTTTATGGATACCATAGGGTCTTTTTTCTTAATTCCTAATCTGCGTCTTTCCTGCCTGTTCATTGCGATTCACCCCTTTTGTGTATTTCTTTATCAGCCTTATCCACAAGTTCCATTAAAGTTTTGGGCTTCAAGTCACCTGAATAATAAACATCCAAAGGGTCATATCCACTGCGAATTGAACTAACCCCATCGATTGCATAATCTACTGCTTCATCGACTGAAACGTATTCACCGATTCTACCAGGCACATAAGCAGTACAATTATCATTACATCCACGTGGAATGCACTTACCGGTTTTTTTATCAATCTTGTCATCCGCCGGCAAGCATGTAGATGAATACAATCAGGGCACCATTTGTCATAACTCATCCTAGTTCACCTCTAATCATGCAATTCATAATTATCCCTGAACCCGTCACGGTAACCCTCACGATTTTGCCACATCCGGATAGCTTCATTCTGCCGTCGGACTTTCCAACCGCTATACCCACAATATACCTCCGTTCTCAAACCTTCATTTCAGATACCGTAATAACCATTTGCGGTGTTTCCGCATATGCCTTAATGCATTCACAAGAAATAACCTGTTTATCATCTGCATACGCGACGCCGTTTAATGCATCAAGACCAAGTTTCAAGATATTATCTGCATCCGGCTTCTTAGCCGGCTTCAATATGCCATCTATGGCCATGGCATGCTTGGCCTTGCTGAAGGCCTTAGGGATAGAGAAAAAAGCCTCTATTTTCACCCTTAGATAAACACCCTTAGGAAACATCATATAACCGCCAGATCTCCAAGCCTTTTCAATCTCCTGTTCTTTCTTCTTTGTAGCAGATGGCGTATACACCGTTCCGCTCCTTCTAGAAAACCGTGGCCGGGCCTTTCCGACCGGATCCCCGATGATAACGATCGCTGCTCCTGTCATAAATCAATCCCCGGATTTATTTCTTGCTTCTTCGGCGTTCTTTCCGTATCAATCGTTCCGAAAAGTTCGAGCTGTATTAACCATTTCAAATACGTCAGCGCCTTTTCATAATCGACATGGGCCGGTGCGCCTGGCTTCTTCCCGGCGCGTGACACATACTTTAATACATTTCCTTCAAGAAATCCTTTCATTTCATCCGTCGACATGATTTCCATCATGATCTGTATTGGTTCTTTACCTTTTCCCGCGTAATACTCCGGTCTCAATCCTGAATCATTCATACTTTTTCATCGCTCCCTAAAAACAAAAAGCTGTCCAAATCAGCTGGCGATACGCCGTGATTCAGAAGAAACGTTTCTGCCTGCTGCCGCGTTTCAAACTCAAACGGCTTGCCATGGCTACCCAAGGAGGTGAAACAAAACGGCTCCGAGAATTTAGCAGGGTCTTCAACTTCACAATACAATCCGACAGTAATCATCATTTCACCTCCGGGAAGAGCTCTTCCAGCATTCCTGTTCTTCTTTTCATGTCATTCTTTTTCGCTTTAGCATCAAAGGCAACATACGCTCCGGTTCCCGCAAGGTCTAAAACAGTATCATCCTGCATCAGTTCCGGAAACACTTCATACAGCGCTTGCAGCACAAATTCTGATCCAGAACGAAGTCCTTCCAGTTCATCCATTGAAATTAAGTGGTGCTCTGGAGCCTCTATTCCGGCCAGTGCCATTGCTTGTACCTTGATTGCAATCTTTTCAACATACTTAAGATTTTCTATGATTTCTTTTCTTTTCATCGTTTCAATCTTGTTCATTTCTTTTTCCTCCTTCACGTTCCGCCAAGGATTTAGGAATAGGGAAAGGGTGTGGAGGAGTATTAACGACTCCACCCCTTTACCCCTACAATCCTTTACCGATTCAGGTGGTTCATTTCTATATATATACGGATGAACCACCTTTTGACCCACCTATTTTTGCTATTTGGTTCTTGTAATTCTTCCTAATGCATCTACTTGATAAACATCGCTTGTTGCAGAGTTGTTTATTTCTTTTAAGTCTCTTTTTACGGTTGATAAACTGATTTCAAATTTATCAGATATATCCGCTTTAGTAACTTTTTCCTGATTCGAAAGCTTTTCTTCTATATACCGAATAATTTGTTCACGCCTGTCGCTCTTTCGTGTTGTCTGCGTAATTCTTCCTTTTACCTGATTTCCTTCCAGGCTTCCTTCTTCAGCCGCCAATGTCAGGAATCCGGATTCATCCACCAGATGGATCGGATACTTGAAATAAATGCCGAAAGGTTTGAATGTCGGAAATTCACGGAGGATTCCTGACACCTTGTAAGCCTCCATGTCATCCGGTCCTTTGTTTTCTACCTGAAAAGGATTGATATCTATCAAGGCATCCGGGTCTCTTGCGAAGACGCCGGAGCCAGAGCCTCTGTCCTGCGCTTTTTTGCTTCCCTGCGCCCCCTTGGAATGGTGATGGCAGTAGATGCAGGAAACACCCAGTTCACGGCAGATCTTGTCGAATTCGTTGCAGAATTTAGCAATGTCGCCTGCTGCATTCTCGTCGCCAGTGATAACCTTATATATCGGGTCAATGATGACGGCCTTCAGATTGAGTTTCTTCGCCCTCCGGATGATGACCGGCGCGAGCTGGTGCATCGGGATGACCTTCCCTCTGAGATTCCAGATAAGAAGATTATTCCTTCCGGATGGAGTGATCCCAAGCGCGTCATAAACGGCGGCCACGCGGGCATCACAGCTTGCATCATCGATTTCCAGGTTGATATACAGGACGTTTCCTTCGTGGCACTGCCAGCCGAACCATTTCTTCCCTTCCGCGATAGCAATCGCCAGTTCAATCAAAGCGAAGGATTTTCCTGCCTTGGATGGTCCTGTGATCAGCATCTTATGACCCTGTCTCAAAATCCCTTCAATCAGTTCAGGAGCCAGCGGAGGAAGATTGTCTTTGATATCGTAGTAGTTTACGAACTCAGGAAGGTTGTCCGACTGGCCCTCCATCCACTGTATCCAGGATGCATAATCAGCTTGCCCGATGTTCGTATCGATCAGGAATTGTTTCTTTCCGCCCTCAATCGTCCCGGATGCCTTGTCTTTCCATTTGGCATTTCTCCAGCACCCTGCGAGACGGGACAGCCTGGAAGGGTTCTTGTTCTGCGTGTCGACGGTCAGCCCATTTCTGATGCAGATCTGATACATCCTCTGTACACGTTCCTTGTATTCCTGCTGCGTGTCTGCATCCACATGGACAATGGCGTGTACAGATTTCCCGCCAGAATATGTCAGTGTGGCAACCGGGAGCTGTAATTCCTTAATGAGCGCGATCTGTTTTTCTATGGGGAGATTATCTGATTCAATGAGCGTATACCGGTAATCAGTCACATTGGAATTCTTCGCGCCTTCCCCGTCCATCGGGTTGATTCTTACCCATGCGCCTGCCGCTATATCGTAGGATCCTATTGCTTCGGAAAAACTCTGCCGGTCCTTCAGTTTCTCGATGATTTCACGGCATGTATGGAAATAATAGCCCTGCCCTTTTGGCTTGTATTTCCCGTCTTTATCCTGAAATGAATCAACTACGATGCACGGAATTTCATCCGGTTTGAACAATGTTTTCAAGAACTTGATTGTGTCATCGATAGGACGCCAGTTTTCTTTTGCCGGCTCCTTGAATTCATCTGTTTCTATGTAAGATGAATCGACGACAATCAGATCATCATCTGTCAGCTTGGCATCAAATGCGATATTATTGCTTTTCTGCGGCTGCCATCCCCTGTCCTTCGCCATCTGTGTAATCGTGGCTCCGGTGACTGAGATATCATCATTTTGCCCGAACGTATTCCATTTCTTGGCGCATTCTTCTTCATGGTACTTGCTTCCGTTCTTGCTCCATTTCTCCCATACAGAAAGGGGGTAGCCCTCAAGCTTGAGGGCCATCCCTACTTGTATCCATGTTGCATAACTTTCGTCCGGGTCGATGGAGGAAAGGAGCGGCACCAGGTTGAATTTACTCATTCAACGGCTGGCTTTGCTAAGGGCAGATAAGATGCTACCTCGTTGTATTCCTTCCCGTCGTAGACGCGGTGTCTCAGCTTCAGGCGTCCGTTTTTTTTGTAGCATGCATTCCAGTCCATGCCTTTTGTCTTTGCCTGTTCAAACAGGCCGATCGATTTGTGGAACTGTGCGGCTTTCCAGATGCCGTTGTTCGTGAGAACGATGTAATCCCGGACAAGAACCTCACTGCCTCCGTCCTCTGGGAGAACGGCAGCCATGATTTCCACCATGTTGTTCCCTGCCTTCGACTGCTTGAGCTGTACATCATCCACATAGAAGTCATACTCGCCTTCCGGCAGAAGTCTGTACTTGTTGTGGTTGCTGCCTTCTTCGAGGTCAGCATCCGTGAGCTTGGCATTGTAGTCGATGTTTGTTACTGTGCTTGTTGCTGGCTGTGCGTTTCCGAATCTTTCAAAATTAGCTTTCATTGTGTTTTCTCCTTTGAATTAGAATGGATACCCTTGAATTTCCTGCTGGATGTATGCCTTGAACGATTCCCACTGATTAATCAGTGATTTCAGATATTCTTCGCCGTATTCATTGATCGGCGTATCGCTCTTGAAATCTCCCATCTTCCCGATGGCTTTCATGATGTCTTCGGGAGGGATGTCTACTTCTTTAGCCATGGAAACCAGTTTGGCTGCAAGCTCGTCAGCTGTCGGCTCTTTCTCCTTGGAAGAAGTCTTCGCCTGCTTCTTTGGCTTTTCAGACTTGGGATTGGCAGTCTCCGGAGCTTCTTCCTTCATGATGATCTTCTTCTCAGGGACCACCTTTGCAATTTGCTTGTATTCGAAGGGAAGCACCTCATCGAGGCCGAACCGGTTCTTTGCATCAGCGAAAGGCGTGTGTGAGGTGTACATGATTCTTTCCCCGCCGATGGCCTTCTTCTTGCCGTTGGCATCCCCTACCAGGCGTGTTTTGTAATCCGCAAACAGGAGGAGATCTGCCCATTCTTTAATAAGTGGTGACAGCTGGTTTCCGCCGTTTCCGGGGAGCTTTAATTCCCAATGATCGTAGGCTCCCATATCGTCAGGCTTCGTGATCGTCTTCAGCCTTGCATGAGCGACAAGGACGACGTTGAAACCCTGATCGATAGCATATTCAAGCCATACCATTAGATTGGCGAACTGCTCAGCCAGCATCTTGTATCCCTTGCCATAAGGAATGGCCTCGATGGAAGACTTGCCTCCCGCCTGCGTCTTGATGACGTACCTTTCACAGAGGCTTGCAGCGGCATCAGCCGTATCAATGACCAAAGTGTGGTAATCATCCCCTGCGCTCTGGATGAATGACTTCACCGTCTCGATGAGGTCTGTCCATGTGTGGATCGTATTCACGCGGTCTACATCGAGAAGCGCGGACCCGCGGTCCAGATCCAGGAACAACGGCTTCGGGAACTGGCTTGCAAATGTCGTTTTCCCGATGCCTTCCACACCGTAGATGACGCATTTCACCGGCCGTTCCGTGATTCCTTTCGTGATTCTATCTTTAAAACTCATATCCTTTTCTCCTTTCGTTACTTGATTTGGATATTCTGCTTTTCAGCTAATGTGGCACCATCTACAGTTTCGCCTTTCTTCAAAGCATCCTTGATGCCTGCCTTGTCGACGACTTCCGTGATTTTCTGCTTCTTGAATGCCGCTGGAATGACGTTCTCATCCATGATGGTGACGGATGTTGATTTCCTCCATCTCACTTCAGAGCGTTTGAGCTTCAGGTTTTCACCGCCCACCCAGAAGGTAAGATAATCTTTCAAAGAAGCGGCTCTTCTTTCCGCCCTCTTCCGTCTTACTGCGAAACCTTCTTCCTGCTTCTTGAGAGCTTCCGCTTCGGCTTCAAGCTCCTTGATCCAGCAGGCAATGTTATCTACTTTCGCTTCCTTCTTCATCTTCAGCTGGTCAAGATAATCAGCGTCGAAGACTTCCCCTGTTTCTCCATTGACGACTGCATTTTCGTCAACTTTGAAGCAGTTTTTGATACCGTTTGCAATACGATAAAGCTGCATAATTTCCTCCTTTATTCTGTTTTTGGTATAATATTTGGTGGGAATAGTGCCTTATTTATCCCCATCAGCGTCGAGATCTGAACCATCTCGACGCTTTTCATTTGCCGGAAACCTTGCATTGAACCAGTTCCACACCCTGAACGCCATTTCCGCTTCTCCTGCCGTGAAACCTCCGAGCGAGGAGCTTGCAGGATAGTGTTCACTCTGGCTGGATGAAACTCTTACAAGCCGTTCCAGGTATCTTCTTGTTCTTTCGATTTCTCTTTCTGTGTCTTTCATGGTTACTCACATCGTTACTCCGGGAAATTGTCTAAATACTTACTAAGTGCTCTGTTTACGAGCTCGCTTGCGCTAATGTCAAGGAAATTCATGATTTTCTGCATCTTTCTGTACTTTGTTTTGCTGATGTACGTAAGAACTGGATGCGTGCGCAGTTCGTCTTTCTCTATACGGTGCCGTCCCATTTACTCACCTTCTTCCAGTTCGAATGTCTGGCATGGTTGATAGGAACGCTCGATTTTCGCATCGTCCGGTGCAGGTTTCTTTGTGTCCTTACCCCGGTATGCGACGCGGCATATGATCGCGCCATCTTTGAAAATCGACTCGATCCATCCATGCTGTATTTGTGGATTCCTGAATACGACCTTGCGGCCTGTCAGGTCTGTCTTATGAAATTCTTCTGGCGGCATGCTTTGCTCCTTTTACATTGGGATGAAATCTGAATCGCTTGGGTATACCATGCAGATGAGTCCGTCTATCCAATCAAGGCACTTCTGTCCATCATGCATGTCATATTCCATGTTTGCCAGTTCTCTGACTTCTTCACGAAAGTCTTTGTCTCTTCCCTCGGTGTAATATCTAACTAACTCATAGATACCCGTCCTCAGCATACAGATTTCTGCTTCGAGGTGTTTCCTTTCTGTGTCTGTCATTCTTCTTCCCTCTTCTCTTCTTCCACTTCTTTATCCTTATCAGTCTGGGAGGATGCGGTCTTCTCCATGAGCAGGTCAGAAATCTTGATTTTCAGCTCTGCGATTTCTTTCAGAAGTTTCTCTCTCTCCTGTTTCAGAGTGTTACATTCAGCCTGCGCATCATAGCGCTCAGAATTCAAATCTGAGATTTTTTTCTCAGAGATGGCATTCGCGGAAATCAGTGCCCTGTATTCATTAAGAGTAATAGTTACCGTGATTTCGCCGGGAATAGCAAAATCATTACGGATATCATTGCGGGAGTACTCCCCGCAATTTTTGGCCTTGAACAATTCTTCGTTAATTTCTAACATTTTCTTTCCTCCTGTGGTAAAATGATGGCGGGAAATCTCTTTTTCCGCCTTTGGCCTTTGACGTCTCGCACACGTCAGAGGCCTCTTCTTTTTGCTAATAAAAGTGGGCAGTCTTTTGGCTTTTTGACTGGGACGCTCCCGTCTGGAGCCAGTTTACTGTTTGCCATCGCACGGCAAACATAAACAGCACCCCCGTCACGATTAACACGATTTCTGAAAATACAGTCCCAACAGTCCATTCTGTAAATGTCCCAAAGCTTCGGGCAGAATCCTAACCCTCCCTCTTTGTGCGGGAGCCTTACATCAGAAAATTTATTCGGGCAGATAAAGGCAAACTGGCACACGTCGCAGTCAGTATTTACTTTCATCTTCCTCACCTCCTTTCATTACAATTCCCGGGCTGCCTTCACACGAATCACCAGCTCAGTACCAGGCTGAAGGTTTCTCGGGTCCTCGATGTGATTGTCTTTCGTGACCTGCCAGACAAGCTTGGCCATGTCTTCCTTGTCAGTTGCGACCTTTCCGACAACGCCCCAGAGAGTGTCTCCCTGTTCAATCGTTTTGTGATACTCGATGAGTTCGGTTTCCTCAGCATGTGTCCACGAGTATGTAGCCACTGCCGCCGAAACAACCAGAACGCCAACGACAAGCAGCCGTTTTAATCTGAGCTTTCTCATTATTTGTATTCCTCCGCTTTAACCACTGCTGACCGGCAGCTTTCTGCCATCCCTTGGATAATCAATCTCAGCCGGATGATCGTCTTCTGCTGCGTATCAATCAGCCGCTTCATCTGCACCAGGTCATCTTCTTTTTCATTGAGGACCGCATACACATCCCGCCGGTTGAACTTGACACCAGGAACACCCTTCAATCGTTTCAGCGTTCCTTCCTGCTCCATGTTGATCACCGTACCGACCGAGACTCCCAGAAGTTCAGCAACTTCATTTCTTGAAAACGTACGGCACACCATCTTTAGCACCTCCCTTTGAAAAACTAGCATTCATTGTGTTTATATTTTTCAACTTTTTGAGTAAAAAAAATATTCTCCGATATCAGCATTTTTATCTCTCCTGCCTCTTCCCATCCACAAACACATCGTCGCCGTCATAGCTCATCCTGTGCCATTTACCCTTGCCTTCCTTGAATGCGACTGGGTTCACGATGTGCAAATCATCGCTGATTTCATGACCGATGCAGATGATTGAATCGTTGAATGTGCGACTGCTTGACGCTTCTCTCTTCGCTTTCGTGAGTGAGTCCGGTGTTCCATCGTCGGTCAAATAGTACAGCTTGCTAAGCGCATGCCAGCCATGGTCTACTGTTTCTTCCATGTACCACATGTTCTTCACCTCCTTCAGGTTGAACACGCGAATTAGTTCTCTTTGTGGTCTACTCAAGAGCTCTTACATCTCCAAATTTTTTGCTATTAAAGATTTGAATATCTTCCATGTTGTTTCTCCTATTGTAAGTGTGATTATTAATCACCACACTTTGCAAAAAAAATGCGGTTTCTTTCCTCGGTCGTAAGCGTAAGGAGTTCTTGCAGTTTAACTATTTCAGTAGCTTTGAATTCGCTTTCGTTCCGCATTTTCTTGAAAAAAGCGGAGCGAGAAATCCCTATTTTTTCGGCAATAACGTTTTTAGGAAGCCCGCTGAGTGCAATAGCCGCCTCTAACATTTTCGTATTAGTCATAAATTTCACCTCCTTTCAATATCGCTCCATTCGTGATTTTTAATCACGCCTCGATTATAATACTATCGTTCTAAAAAATCAACATAGTTTTATTAAATTAATCGAATGTTGATTTTTCAGAACATTACATATAGAATAAAGTCAGCGATTTGAACGATAAAGGATTGGATAAAAATGGCGTTAGGAGAAAATATAAAGCAGGCCCGGATGAAGGCCCAAATATCGCAAGATGAATTAGCTAAAAGGCTTGGCTATAAGTCACGCTCTACAATAGCCAAAATAGAAAGCGGCGAAAATGATTTAACGCAAAAGAAAGTTGCCGCCTTTGCTAAAGCGCTAAATGTTTCGATTGATTTCTTAATGGACGGAAATAGAAACGAAAACAATAGCCAAGGCACCCGCATTCCGGTCCTTGGCACCATCGTCGCAGGGATCCCGATCACAGCTGTCGAGAACATTATTGATTATGAAGAGATCTCACAGGAAATGGCAAAGACCGGCGAATACTTTGCGTTAGTCGTCAAAGGCTCCAGTATGGAACCGAAGATTTATGAAGGCGATGTCGTCATCGTGAAGAAACAAAGCACTGTAGATAATGGAGATATTGCTATTGTCCTTGTCAACGGAAACGAAGCCACCATCAAACAGATTCAGAGATCTCAAAGTGGAATCACACTGGTAGGATTTAACGTAGCAGTCTATCCTCCTCACATTTATACCAATGAAGAAATTGAGGACCTGCCGGTCAACGTTATTGGCAAGGCCGTAGAAGTGAGAAGGAAACTATAAAATCCGGACATGAAAAAAGGACCGGCATCACGTGAATACCAGTCCTTCAAAGCCGAGAGGGCTTTTCTAAGAAATTCAGACGATCGGGTGCCTACTCTCGTCCTATAAAGAAATATTCTTTACTGAAAGCATCTCAACGTATAGTTTTCTAATCTGCCTATGCGGCAGTGATCACCTCGCTGGTTACCCAGTGCTTGAATTTTTTTTCTAAGCTGCCTATGCGGCAGTGATCAGATGTTGCTGAAGCATTGGGATATGGCGCCGTTTCTAAGCTGCCTATGCGGCAGTAACCTTTGCATACTACGCCTGGTTCTTTAATGGGGTTTTCTAAACTGCCTATGCGGCAGTGCGGTTTTCCGTCTCTGCCAGAAAACGCTAGAAACAGGAATACAAATAAAAACTTTTTTGCTCTTGTCTATCCATCTTTATTGTATATATCTGGTGAGGTGAATTTCAATGGAATATCGCTTTTCTATGAGAGAAAAAAATCAATCTATCTGCCTGGTCTTGTCATACAAGGTCAATGGCAAGTGGAAGCAGAAGACAAAACAAGGTTTCAAGACGAAAAGAGCCGCCAGAAATTACCAGGATACTTTACTGGATGCAGTCAGACAGGAAGCCGAAACAGAAACAATAAAGGATATCCAGGATATCACGCTTAAGGATTTCACGAATGAAATATTCTTAAGAGATAAGAAAAACACCATCGAATACGGCACCCGTCAGAATTATATTGTTATGCTGACCCGCTTTGAATCCATTGCAAATAAACCGATCAAATCGATTAAAGAATATGAAGTTGTAAATGCATATAACCTTCTTTTAGATCGTCTCAAGGTTTCAACGAGCAATTTATCATTAGCATACCTGAAAACTGTTTTGAACTATGCTGTAAATACATATAAGATCATCAGAGTAAGCCCGGCACAGTCTGTTGAAATGGCAAAAGACAAGCGAAAAAAAGAAATAAAAGCATTTACAAAAGAAGAGGCAGAGCAGCTGATCAGCAGCATAAAGAACCCGCTGTATAAAATGATCACATTAACCGCTTATCTAACAGGCATGAGATACGGCGAAATCGTTGCTTTGAAATGGTCAGATATAGATTTCTTTAACCAGACGATTACTGTTTCCAAGTCTTACGGTCTATGTCAGAATGGCAAATTTGGTATTAAAATACCAAAGACAAAAAATAGTTATAGAACGCTCCATTGCCCCGCCAGACTTATAAAGGCTCTCATCCAATGGAAAGAATCAAATCCCATCCAGATAGACGGCAGAGTTTATCCAACGACAAGAGCCACACACTCCAACCTTGTTATTGAAATAGGCAAATTCAAGAAAGGTATGAACATACACTCGCTGCGTCATACTTTCGCAACACTCTTATTATCTGAGACGCAAGACATAAACCTGGTTGCTGCCTGCTTAGGGGATAATCCGGCAACGGTCGCAAGGACTTATGTCCATTACACGCAAGACATACGCAAAAAGGCTAACGACTATATAGATGCGATTTTTAATTAAATTTTGGCCGTTTTTCTGCCGTTTTAGCAAAAAACATAGATTTTATCGAATAAATTGCACTTAAAACTCAATTAGTGTATAATAATTTTGTCATTCAAAGTCGTGAATCAAAGGATGTGCATAAGTAATGAAAAAATACATTGCAGCCGCTCTGATACTGATCGTGCTCATTGCAGCCGGCGGCGCTTTTGCGTTTTTCCATTTCTTCAACGGAGGCCCCTGGCAGGGTACCTGGTGGGGCGTGCAGGACGCCGGCGTCAACTGGACCGGCGACAACATGCAAAACCTGGAAACCGTTACATTTACCAGGAATGACGACGGCACCATCACTGTAGACCACAAAGTACAGGTTGGCAGCCGTGAAATCGAAGGCAGTCTTTCCGGCGAAGGGAAAGTCGATGGCGGACGCCTGCAGGTCACTCTCAAGAATGGCAAGACCGAGAGCTTTTCCTACAACGCAGTCGACAAGACCATTGCGACTCCCCTCACCAATGCAGATGATACACCCGTCACACTGAAAGAACTGACCGGCGATAACAATGACGAGATGGAACGCATCCGGAGCCAGATCGTACAGATCTCTCAGAAACCGGAAAACAAAATCGACAAAACACTGGCTTCCTCAAGAAGCTAAAAAAGAAGCTGTGAGAAATGGAAATCATTTTTCACAGCTCTTTTTCGTTGTGCGGAAGGAATGAACCCCTTTCGGTGCATACTCGCCACTTTCCCCTGACGGGGACAGCCTATGCGTTATACCGGCTTTCTTTTACCATCACACTTCGCCATCTGCCCCCTCCCGTCTTGCTTACGGGTGCCGGCTCAGCATATAATTGAAATAAAGATTCTCCCAATCAGGAAAACATTTTAAGAAGGGATTTCTTATGAAGGATATGCAGGAGAAGATCAGATTTTTCGGCCGGATCGTATCTGTTCAGCCGCGTGCCAATGTCTGGCGCTACCGTCTGGATAACCGTTCACATGGCATGAAGGGCTATAACCTGTTCCTGAAAGGAGTGGCAGACAGCGAAGACAAGGATTTTTCTATTGCCATTTCAGAGAAGCAGCAGGAAAAGCTTCGCTTTCACATCGGTGATGAAATATCTGGAACTGCCTGGACGAAGCTGTATCCAAAGCTCGACTATGCCGATTATTACCGGGCCGGAGCTTTGAAAAAGATAAAGCCGGCTGATTTTGTCGATGAAGAAAAGACTTCTCCATGGGAGGGTGAAGTTCCATCCTTAGATGTTTACAACTGGCGCGGATGCCGCATGCTGGACGGCCGGAGATGGAGAGGCAAATGCTTCACCTGCAAATGGGCCTGCATAGCAAATGTTATCATTGAATACGACTGGGGCGTTTCCCAGAGATTAAGGTTCGAGAGCTACTGCTATGGCCCGAAAAGCTGCAAGCGGTATGCCATGGGGCGCCCCAGACCTGTCCCCTATAAAGATGCGGGAATTTATTATGATGACGGTGAACTGGACATCATCTGTACAGAAAATCGTGGTGATGATGATTAAGAAAGAGGGATGTATATGTTGTTTAGAGGTGACCCATCTGAAAAAGACTGGCAGCTGTTCCGAAAAAAAATAAGGGGCTGGCAGGACGCATATATGGGAAAATTAGTTCAGGAATACATGGAAATTCTGCAAAAGGATGTATCGGCATCGGAAAGATTCTGGACTTTGGAAGAAAGAATCAAAAAAGACAGGAAGAATCCCGGACTAATCGTTGAAATGAGCAGACGTCGCCTGCTTTCTAATCTGGCGAACCTTGCAGCTTACGGCGTCATTCACAAATCTGATTTGGAAGAATTCAGTGATAAAATGAAAAAAGATATTGAAGAAATCATGGACTATAATGGAATTGATTACAAATAAATTCCAATGTATTGATAAAAAGAGCCCCGTGCAAATGCACGAGGCTTTTTCTATTCACGCTCTATTCACTTAAAAGTTATGGCTGATGGTCGCAAAGAAGGTACCGCCTTCCTGCTTGCCGGTCCAGCCGGTGGCCTTGAGGTCGACGCCCCATGGGTGGGAATTGTCCATCTTGCTCTTCCAGCCGAGTTCGAGGAAGCCGCTGGAGCCTTTGACGGTCGGGCTTGGGGTATTCCAGCCTGCGTAGGTGGTCTGGCTTTGCTGCCCGCTTCGTAGTCCCAGCCGATGCCGGCGTAGAGGGATCTTATCTGGTCGAAGTCTCTGGTCCATCTCATGCCGAGTCTGGTGACATAGGAATTGATGGAGTCGAAATCGTACTTCGAGTCGCCGTAGCCGCTGTGGACGACGGCGCTGTCGCTTCCGAGGTAGGTGTAGAAGAATTTACCGTAAATGTCATAGCTGTCACGGTTTCTGGTGTAGATCTTGCCAAGGCCTGCCTGGGCAGCGATGTATGGTGCGCCGCTGTCGTAGCGGGACATGGATTTGGCGATCATACCGTGGAAGTCGCCCTTGAGGTAGCCGGCTCTGACGGCGCCTTCATAGTAGAGGCCGCTGTCGAGATCGCGCCGTAAGAGGATACCGCCGCCGGTATAGTGCTGGCGGCCGTCGCCTCTGGCTCCGGTGTCAAGGTAGCTTGCATAATGGCTCTTGCCGTATTCGAAGAATGGCATGATGGTGTCGATATGGCCTTCGTGCTGGCTTCTTCTTACGAAGCCGACGTTGGCGGCCATGCCGTTGCTGTCGATGTAGGAGCCGGTGTTATAGTGGAGATCGTATCCGCCGACGATAGCATACGGTACAAACTTCGCTTCGATATCATGGTTTTCAATCCATGCGCCTTCTGCAGCATGGAGGGCGCTGCCGGCGATGATGTCGCCTGCGTTCTTGATCGTATTGGCTGCATTTTCCCTGTCTTCCGGAAGGATCTTCGTATCCGTATCAGGAGTTCCTTTTTCGTCCTTCGGAATGGTGATGACGATCGTATTCGCATCTTTCTTTTCGACGATGGCTTTATAGTTGATGAAGCCTGCCGAGATGACGGTATCGAGGCCGTCGATCGTGCCGTAGCTCGTGTCATCGGTCGTGATGCCGTTCGCATTGTAGAGGAGGTTGATGTACTCGCCCGGGTTCAGCTTCGTATTTCTCTGGACACCGCCAAAGACCGTGGCGCCGGAGACATCCGTCGTACCGTCGGTCGTCGTGCTGTTTTGTACAGCCGCCAGGGTTGTATCTGCGTTAACCGCTGCATTTCCAGTGACCGTCAGCATGGTTTCCCCAGCCGTCGTTCCTTCAGGGACGTAGAAATTGAGGTTTTGGAAATAAGCAAAGTCTGCGACCGTCTGGCCTTTGGTATACATATTGTACGTGTTGTTCTTGCTTTCGGTCGTACCATAACCGCCATAGAGGCTCATTTCCGGGTTCAGATCTCCCGCCAGAATATTGATCGTATTGTTATCTGCTGCGCCATCGTAGGTTTGCCCACCATAAATGTCTGTGTCAAGCGTGCCGCCGGATACATTGATTGTGTTGCTATTCGCATCGCCTTCGGTAGTAAAACCGCCATAAATACCGATTCCGCCTGTGACTTCGCCGCCGCTGATGGTGACAGTATTGCCATCAGCATCTCCTGTACTGGCCATACCTCCTGTCACGATAGGTACGAAGTCTTCCGGACTAGAAACTGTACCGCCGGAGATGATGACCGTATTTTCCGATGCGCCCGTCACCCCGGCACCGCCAGTGACTGTCCCCGGATTTCCGCCGGTAATGGTGATCGTATTCCCCGTGGCGCTGCCCCCACTCTGCGCTGCCATCGTGATAGCGGACGTACCTCCGCTGAATACAAGAGTATTATTGACCGCATCCCCTGTCTCGGCGTAACCAGCAACCGTTTTAGTCGAAGAGCCGCCTGTCATTGTGAGTGTATTGTCACTAGCTCCTGTCTTGCCATAGCCGCTGGTGACATGACCGATCAGGTCACCGCCGCTGACTGTGAGGATATTGGAAACAGCCTCGCCGCTTGCTGAATAACCGCCAAAGACGGTATCTGAACTTTCCGTAGAGTCAGCAACTCCAACCGTTCCTCCATTGATGGTGACAGTATTTTTAGAAGCAGTACCATCAGCCGTATACCCGCCATAGACCGTCTTTTCTATAGTGCCGCTTTCGATAGTGACGGCGTTGCCTGTGGCATCATTGCTTGTGGTTCCCTCAGCCGTATAACCGCCATAGACTTCGCCCTTGACAGTGACATCTGAAATTTTGACAGTATTTTGAGAAGCATCGCCAGCTGCTGCCTCACCGGTGAGTGGATTATCCATCTGGTGTAATGCATAACCGCCATAGATATTTCCTGAAACATCTGCCGTGCCGCTCAGTTCGACAGTATTTCCTTCAGCTCCCTTGCCGATAGTATAACCTCCGGCAACGATGCCTCCGACACTGCCTGAAGAAATTTTGACAACGTTATTGGTCACATCGCCCAAATAAGACCAACCGCCGGCTACGCTTCCGGCTATAGAAACCGCTTTGCTTATTTCTACACTGTTTTGGTCAGCCGTCCCATAGATGGCCCAGCCTCCACTTACAACAGGCACTACACTTTCTGTATCTCCTGAACTTGTTACCGCCCCGCCAGTCATGACAACTTTATTGTTTACAGCACTTCCTTCTGGTTGATTATTATAGCCTCCGGAAATCATCTGACTGACTGTACCACCGCTCATGGTTACGCTATTATTTTCTACTCCCTTTCCCTGTGCGCCGTATACTACACCAAATGTACCATCTCTAATTTCAACAGTATTATCTGCCGCCGAACCATTATCCGCCTGACTCCCGGACAGCGTATACTGTACTGATCCTCCTGTAACAAGCACAGAGTTCCCAGAATTGTTTGTATAAGATCTGCCCCCGTATAGAAAATTACTGGTTCCTGCGCTTTCCACATGGTTTCCTGAAGCCGTATTGCCATAGGCCCCGTAGACAGCAGCGGCAGTGCTGCTGCTGTCAAAGATCACGGTATTATTATTTGTCGCACCCAGTCTTGACTGGCCGCCGTAAATCTCAGCCTGGCTTACCTGCGTATTTGTAACATTGACTGTATTATTCGATGCATCGCCTGATTCACCTCCACTGACGGTACCACCATAAATCCTTATTCCAGTTGAGTCCGACGACGCATCCGTCACGTTCAGCGTATTCCCGCTGGCTGTCCCTGTATCACTGTTGCCGGTAATTTCCGTTTCCGTAATTGGTCCCGTCACCGTCACAGCAGCCTCTGCTGTCATGGCAGAAAATCCCATCAGGCTGGATACGACCAGCGCCGTCAAAACTTTGTACTCCCTTTTCATAATCAGCCATCCTCCCCCTTGAAATGCAGCCCTTGGCATGCATAAAAAAGATACAAGTGCTTTCCTTCAAGGAATCCATAAGCCTTCCCGAGACATCAGATCCCTTCCCCCCGAGCAGCCCTCCCAAGGCGGCTCATGCTCAATCAGCAGGGCTAACAGACACTTTTCTATTCTTAATCATAATTCCATGATTAAAAAATATCTATCTGTCAGAATTATAGAGAACTCTGTCCGATAGATATGAACTCTTTCTATAATGAACTATTTGAATATAGATAAGCATGGCCGGCATTCGATATCATCGGAAGAAAAGGACCCCTCCCGCCAGGACGCTCCCAAAGAGAACTATAAAACCTTTATATACTGGATATGTTTACCATAAAAAAGTGGTAAGCATCTAAACATCGGGGGAAAATGTCGAAGGGATACGGACACATAAAAAGAGCCGCAGAAATGTGCAGTCATTTCTACAGCTCTTTTTGTTTCCATTCAATATGGTTTTATGCTCTGTGGAGTGTGAAAATGGTCAATTCTCTCGGGCAGCTGAAGCGGAACGGGAACCAGCTGGCGTCGCCTCTTGCGACGTAGCCGTAATGAGTACCGTCGCTGTACATGCCTCTCGTGTACTTGAATGGCGTGATGATCGGCTTGCCGAAGAGGCCGAACTGCGTGCCGTGGGTATGGCCTGTCAGTGTCAGGAATGCGCCGTGCTTGAAGCCCTGATCGATGAAATCGGAATGATGGGCCAGAAAGATGACGGGAGCGCCCCTCGGAATACCTGCGAACGCTTCATCAGCCCATTTCTTTTCCTCGATTTCCTTCTGCGTGCCTCTGGCAAACGGGAAGTCGACGCCTGCGACGTAGAGTCTTTGTCCGTCCTTTTCAATGTACGTGTGGTTATTCACCAGCATCTTGACAGGCGTATTCTTCAGGTCCTCTTCAATGAGCGGCTGATTCCTGTAATACTCATGATTGCCCCAGATGTAGAAAATGCCGTCCGGGAAGTACTTCTCTGCTTTCGTGAAATCCTCAGCGACCTGCGGCATGTACCGTACGTCGTCGATGAGGTCCCCGGTGAAGAAAAGGACGTCCGCTCCTTCATTCTTTGCGCGGAGGAGCTCAGCCGGCATATCCGTATAGCGGAAGTAAGCGCCGATGTGCGTATCCGTTTCCTGTGCGACCTTGTACCCATCAAACGCCGCCGGAAGATCCTTGACGTAGATGTCATGATACTCGACGACTTCGCGGCTGTTCCCCATCACGCAGCCGTAGACGCCGATCACAAGCGCGATGGCGATGAGGCCTTTCCCCAGGTTGGAAATGAAGTACCTGAGCCCCGGGATGAAGGAAAGGATTCCAAGGATAAAGGCAGGAATCGGAATGATGAGACAGGCGACCATGATGCCGTCCAGAAGGTAGGCAAGATAAAGCGACCAGAACCCGTAGCTGTCATAGGCAAGCCCATACCAGTTGAAGTACCAGGCAGGGATCGCGCCTGCGATAGCGCCTCCCAGCGACCATAAATAAAAGCGCCGCTTACGAAATACGAGCGCCAGGATCGAACCGTCAATGAGTCCGATCACCGCGAACATCATGATGATGAATTTTCCAAATGCCATAAGCGGCTCCTTTCTGTGTAATCATAGAATTATGCGCAAAATCCCCGCCTCGGCGGCAGGGACTCTTTGATCAGAAATCGGAAATCAGCTTTTCTGCAAAAGCCGCAAGTCTGGCATGCGGTCCTGCCAGCGGGATTTCCTTGTATTCTTCCGGCGAGAAGTACTTGTACTCCCCTTCCGGCACGGTGATATTTTCTGCCATGTACGCGTTCATGTACCAGATGCGGTGCGTGAAGACATGCTTGTACTTCCAGACAGGTCCTTCCAGTTTTCCATGAAGGAAATGGGAAAGTTCATCTGCCGCTGTATCTGCCTTCTCGGATAGGACCATGGGGAATTCCCACATGGAGGCGAGCATGCCTGTCGCGGGCCTTTTATGGAGAAGAACCTTTCCATCCATGATGCAGATGGCACAGGCCGCATAGAACTCCTTAGGCGGCTGTTTCTTTCCGCGGACAGGAAGCTCCTCTTCCCTTCCCTCTTTCAAAGCAAGGCAGTAAGACGAAAGCGGGCACATGCTGCACCTTGGGCGCTTCGGTATGCAGACATTCGCGCCAAGATCCATCAGCGCTTCATTGAAGTCTCCAGCCCTTTCAGGAATCGTTTCCTCGCAGAGCGTGCGGATCTTCTTCCTTCCCGCCGTCTTCAGGACATCATCCTCGATGCCGTAGAGTCTTGCATACACGCGGAGGACATTTCCGTCGACAGCCGGTTCCTTCTTTCCAAAAGCAATGGAAAGAATAGCCCCAGCCGTATAGTCGCCGATTCCTGGAAGCGCACGGACTTCGTCCGCCGTATCCGGCATTTCGGATCCGTACTTTTCTTCCATCTCGCGCGCCGCCTTGTGGAGATTCCTTGCACGGCTGTAGTAGCCAAGCCCCTGCCACTGGTGAAGGACATCCTGCTCATCGGCATCCGCCAGATCCTTGATTGTCGGGAAACGCGCCATCCAGCTTTCGTAGTAAGGCTTCACTGCCTCCGTCCTCGTCTGCTGCAGCATGATTTCCGAGACCCACACATGGTAAGGATTCCTTGGCTTGGATTCCCTCCACGGAAGATCGCGCTTATTGGCATCGAACCAGGAAAGAAGGCGCTTCGGCCAGTCTTTATCCGGCATACTCATTGATCCATGTCCTCGAATTCATAATCATAGACCGTCTCGCCATCCTTGTCGAAATAGATGGTGCCGCGGATTCTTTCGCCCTTAAGGATCATAGGCAGCCACACGCGGTCGGCCATCCACATATCCTCATAAGGAAACTCGGAAGGAAGGAACCACTTCGGCTGCATTTCCTCTGTCTCAGCGGGCGTCCCTTCCCAGACCTTCACGAAATAGACGATGCCGGCATGCGACCACTCCGGATCCGAAGGCTGATGGAAATAGAGATCGCCGACAGGGATGAGATCCTCCGGGCGTGCTTTCAGGCCTGACTCCTCGAAGAGCTCACGGGCTGCGCACTCGCGCATCGTTTCTCCCGCCTCGATCTTTCCGCCAAAGCCATTCCACTTGCCAAAACCCATGCCCCTTCTCTTGCGTCCAAGGAGGATCCTTCCGTCCTGTCCGACCGGATAGACGAGCGACGTATCACGCATTTGTCTTATCGCCCGGATCGTAGGTTTCGAAATACAGTTCACGGAAGAGGCGCTTGCCTGACTCCGTCTTGTAAAGGCGGTGGTAGAGAGCCTCATTCTGCTTCAGCGGCGCGCCGTCCTCATACTGGTTCACCAGCATGTCCGCCTCCGCCAGAATTTGGGCATCCGGGCCGTCGATGCTGCCATAGGAATGGTGATGGGCCACCAGCCAGCAGATACGCTCCGTGTCCTCCTTGTCAAAACCCAGCTCTTCCAGCATAGGCCGCGCTTCATCGGGGCCCAGCTCCTGCTGAATCTGTCCGTCATTCCGGCTAAACCGCCTCTCCCCTTCATGAATGCCGATGTCATGCACGTAAGCAGCTGCCTCCAGCCGGAAAAGGGTCTTCTCATCCAGCCCTTCCTCCCTGCCAATCTGGGCAGCGAAGGCATGGACCTTCAGGAAGTGATGGATCCTTCTTGGATCACCCTTGTCGTAAGCAATCATGGCTTTGCAAAGTTCTGCGAGCTGGTTCATAATGTTCCTCCTGTACGGGCTGCAGGCGTAAAAGCTCTGCCCCGGTTTATCTTATATGTTGCCTCCCCCGCGGGACCTTCCCGTGAGTGTGGCCTTTTCTTATTGTATATCAAAAATAAAGATTCCTCAAAGGTATACCTAAATATCATCGTATGCTGATGAAATCGAAGAAATCTTATTTTTCCACGCAAAAACGCGGCAGGATTTCCCGCCGCGCTGCTTAGTATCTGAAATTATTTTGCGAGCTGCTGGCTGACTTCGGATGTGATGTCGATGCCGCCGTCTACGACTGCGCCCTGTTCAAGAACGATGTCGAGGCCCTTCTGCTGACGAACTCTCTGGATAGCTTTCATGATATCGGAGAGAATCGGCTGCATGGTGGACTGTTCTTCCTGGTTCAGGTCGCGCTGGATTTCATTGGCAATCTGCTGTTTTTCCTGATCGCTCTTGCCTGCTGCGCGTTTCTTGAAGTTTTCCTGAGCCTTCTGAGCTGCATTTCTCATGTCGAGCTGAGCTTTCTGCATTTTCGGATGAGCCTGCAGAAGAGCGTTGGAATTGACGTAGCCGATGCCTGCTGCGGAAGCAGAAACCATAGCGCCAAGAGTAATCATGCCAGCAGCGATAGCTGCAACTGTCTTTTTCATTTTCATAGATTTTTCCTCCTTACGAACCCCTAAGCCCCCTGGGGTAATGAGCATATATTCATTTTATGCTAACATTTTCGAAGTGTCAATGTTAGATGCTATAATTCAATTTTTATTAAACTGTTCTTTAGTTCAATTTAAACTATACTCGGCTGAATAAGTATATACTACTTCGTTTCTTCCGTCTTGCCGTCTGCTTTCGCCTCAAGGACAGCCGTTTCTTTCTCTTCCTTCATGGCCTGTTCTGCTTCCTTCAGGGCCGCTTCGCGGACTTCTTCCTTCTTTTCTTTCTTCTTGGAGAAACGGGAAATCACTTCCGGCACCATGTTGAGGACACGGTCGATCGTCGTGTTGGCAGCCGCATTCTTGATGGAGAAGAGTTCGACTCTTTCACCCTTCATGATCAGGACAGCCGTCGGTGTGACCTTTCCGCCGCCTGCTCCGCCAGCTCCGGCCGTGCCGTGAGAGCCCGTGCCAAAGCCAAAGGAAATATCAACGAAAGGAACGATTGTTGCATCCCCCAGATGAATCGGTTCCCCGACAACAGATTCTGTCGTAATCATTTCCTTGAATTCTTCGAAAATCTGCTTTCTTACTTCGTCATCCATTTACTTTTCCCCCTCTTCTGAAATGCCAGAATTCCCTCGTCTCACGGGCGACTGCCAGCGTGAGCAGGATATAAACGACATACAAAGGAATGATCCTTCCGTCTCCTTCTCCCTTGAGAGTGAAGACCTTGTCCGTGAAATTCCATTCCACGTCTTCAAAGGGTCCTGGCAGGAATGCTTTCACGATCCCGCAGGCAACGCCGGTCGACATGGGATCCCCCGTGCCGAAAGCTCCTTTGACTCTCCAGCTGCCCGGAAAACTGTGAGCCAGCACCTTGGCGGCAGCTATGAAAACTTTCTTTATAAGTCCATTATCTAACGCAAAAAGAAACTGCGCAAGATAGGAAGGTGTTTTTTTCTTAATTTTCTCTGATTCCTCTGTTTCTTCTTCGGAATCATCTTTGGAAACTTCCTTCGTTTCCTTTGAAAGATCGATCGGTTCTTCCCTCACGATCTCTGCCTCTTCTGCCCTTGCATCATCTTCCCTGGCAGGGGCATTCCTGGAAGCTTCTGAAGTCTCCTGTTCCTTCTCCGCTTCCCTTTCCCGGGCATCATGCTCCATCTCCTCGAGATAGGCATTCATCTCCCGGACTTCTTCCTCTTCCATACCCTCGTCTTCATAATCATCCGTTTCCTCTTCCTTTTCTCCCGGGAAGGATACCTCCTTCTTGAAAAGGCCGAAGAACGCTTTCACCGTCACCTGCGCCTTCCATTTCTCAAAAGAGAAACGGTACCGGATCGGGATCAAAAGCACAAGGATGACCAGAAGCAAAACTCCGATTACGATCATCGCAATTTTCATGGAAGTCCATAGAGGCGGGCCAGTTCAGCCGCAGCCTCCCTCACCTCCTTCACGAGATAAGCGGGCGAAAGAATCTTGACGAGCGGCGCATGACGCATCGCCCATGCCTTCATCGCTTCGGGCTGGATCATGATCTCGATCGTGACCTTTGTCTGGCTGCCCGATGAAAGATGAGCCGTCTTGCCGAAATCATTGACGATGTCCGTCATGAGATGCCAGTCTGCTTCGAACGTGCAGAGCTCCGGCTTCCCGCGGAAAATTTCATGCGCAGAATACAGGTAATCCGACGGCTTCAAAGCCTGGATCTGGGCCTGCGTCAGTGTATCAGATGCCGGATCCTCCAGAAGCTTTACGTCAGACATGAGATCGAGGAAGTACACCTCGATCCCGCCTTCATCCTTTTCCGCCAGAAGCGCATAACGGTCATCGGAAGCGATGATCAGAAGCGGGCTTACCGAAAGAAGCCTGTCCTCGCCGGATGGCAGCCTTCCATGATGGCGCTTGCCGTCCGCTTCGTAATGGTCATAGTAGAAGGAAATCTTCCTCTTTCCCTCGCCTGCCGTCGTCAGAAGCGCAATCACCGGATCAAAATCCGCAGCTTTCCCCGCAGATGGAAGATTCCTTACCAGAGTCTTTCCGTCGTCGAAAGAACGGATCTGGATCCTCTTCAGCTTCTCAGCGAGCTGTTTGACCTGCTGCGGCGGAAGATGAGAAAAATAGAGAAGATCGATGAGCGCCTTCAGATCCTCCCTGGCCAGCACATGATCCCAGTACCAGTCAAGAGAGAGAGGCACCTTCTTCCCGTTCATCATGCGCGGCACTTCGCGGCAGAACACAGGAAGCCCTGCATCCCGAAGCCTTGTGAGATTTCTTCCCACAGACTTCCTGTTCACCGCCATGCCATACTTTCCTTCCATATAGTCGAGGATTTCCTGCTGCGAGAGCGGGTGATCCTTGTCCGATTCGCGCAGAAGCACCTGCACGATACGGATGATCGACATCTTGCTCCCTGTATCTCCCTTTTCCACCGCCATAGGATCACCTGCCCGTTACTTTCCTGACAAGATCGTCAGACAGCCACGAGCCGAAAGCTGCCAGCGCCCCGGTCAGAGCGGAAACAGCCGGCATATGGACAGCTTTGTGGACGATGGCCGCAATCGCAGCCCCGCCGAGCACGTCGGACGGATAATGCATGCCTGCAAACACGCGGGAAAAAGCAAGAATCCCCGCAAGGACTGCCATCAGCTTCGAGCCCTTCGTATTGTGGCGGAGGAGCTCCATAGCCACCACGCACCCATTCATCGTGTGATTGCTCGGGAAAGAAGCATTCGCGCGGTGACCCGTGAAATTCCAGATCTGGGGACTTTCCCTGAAGGGACGCTCACGTTTCCATACGCGTCCGATGGCATAGGAAATAAGCGAAGCTATGCATACGCCGATAAAAGCGGAAACGCATGCATTTCTCCTGTCTTCCCTTGTCTTTCCTGGAGTGAACCAGAGGAGAAGACCGTAAATCACAAAGGCCCAGTGCCCGTACCGGGTTATCAGATCCATCATCAGATCAAAAGGCCGAACTTTCCCGGCCAGGCTGTTAATCTTGACAGCCGCTTTCAGATCAGCATTCATCTCAGACACCTCTTTGCGAAAAAGTGGAAATTATTCCCATTTTCTCATAAATTTAATGTTATATTCATGATTTTATCACAGACATAGATCAATCGCAAAAACGCGCCTGCAAGGAAGCATGAGCGAGGAAACTCCTATTTCGCTTCCTTTTTCTCTTCTTCCAGTTTCCGCTCCTCTTCCAGCTTCTTTTCCTTCATCCGGTCCAGGTATCCCGTGCGCTTCAGAGCGATCGATATCAGCGCCACGACAGCGCAGAGCAGCATGAACGTATTGATGCCCGTCATCCCGCTTCCCCAGCCCACGCGGTACGCCATATAAAAGAAAACGAGAACGACGAGCGCATCCTGAAATTTGTCAAACATAAATCCTCCTGCGGCAAGACTGCCGGGAATGGCATTAACGCCTGAATACAAAAAAGGAGCTGCCGGAGATCACTCTCTGGCGGCTCCTTTTTTCTATTATATCAGTTTCCCGCTTGTTCTTTCAAAAATCAGCAGGTATGGCACTTTTCATAGAGGCCGTTCTTCTTCAGAAGCTCGATGACCGTTCTTCCGATATGAGCGACAGTCGGTGCAACTGGAATGCCTACCGCTTCAAGAGCTGCAATCTTTTCAGCAGCCGTGCCCTTGCCGCCGGAAATGATAGCGCCTGCATGACCCATGCGTTTTCCTGGAGGTGCCATGCGTCCTGCGATGAAGCCTGCGACCGGTTTCTTCATGTTTTCATGAATCCATTTGGCAGCTTCTTCTTCCGCATTGCCGCCGATTTCGCCGATCATGAGGACTGCATCCGTATCCGGATCTTCATTATACAGCTTCAGAGCATCAATGAAATCCGTGTCCTTGATCGGGTCACCGCCGATGCCGATAGCACCGGTCTGTCCGATGCCTGCATTCGTCAGCTGGAATGTAGCTTCATATGTCAGCGTGCCGGAACGGGAAACGACGCCTACATGGCCTTTCCTGAAGATTTCGCCTGGGATGATGCCGATATTGCACTGATCGGTCATAAGCAGCCCCGGGCAGTTCGGTCCGATGAGACGTGTCTTTCTTCCAACCATATAGCGGTGAACGACGACCATGTCTTCGAGCGGAATATGTTCCGTGATGCAGACAACGAGCGGCACTTCAGCCTCTACAGCTTCCATGATGGAGTCAGCAGCCGACGGAGCCGGTACGAAAATGATGGAAGCATTGGCCCCGGTTGCAATGACAGCATCGCGGACCGTATTGAATACAGGAATCCCCTGCACCAGCTGGCCTGCTTTTCCCGGAGATACACCGGCGACGATATTCGTGCCAAATTTTCTCATCTGCTCTGTATGGAAACGGGCAGCCTTGCCTGTGATGCCCTGTACAATGACCTTCGTATCCTTAATTAATCAGAATCGCCATTTTACTTTACCTCCCCTTCTGCTGTTTCTGCAGGAGCAGCCGGTGCTGCCGGCTCTGCTGCAGCCTTTTCACGTTCTTCCTGCTCCTTGACGAGCTGGATGACACGGATAGCGCCTTCTTCCATGGAGGTAGCCGGGTACAGATTCTTGATATGAGCGGTATGGAGGATTTCCCTGCCGCGTTCTACGTTTCTCCCTTCCAGTCTTACGATGACCGGGATCGGGAATTCAGCTTTCCCTTCCGAAAGGAGAGCTGCCGATTCTACGATGCCTTCTGCAATGACATCGCACTTGTTGATGCCGCCGAAGATATTGATCAATACCCCTTTGACCTGATTATCTTCCATCATGATGCGGAATGCCGCAACGATCTTTTCAGGAGTCGAGTCGCCGCCGACATCCAGGAAGTTGGCCGGATCGCCGCCGTTTTCCTTGATGATATCGACTGTCGCCATAGCCAGGCCTGCGCCATTGACCATGCACGCTACATCGCCGCCGAGGTTGACGTAGTTCAAGCCTTCACGGGCAGCCTGTGCTTCCTTCTGATCTTCTTCAAGGACATCGCGCAGAGCCACGATATCCGGGTGACGAGCCAGCGTGCTGTCGTCGAAGTTCAGCTTCGCATCGAGAGCGATGACATCATTTTCCTGTGTCAGGACCATCGGGTTGACTTCAGCCAGCGAGCAGTCCTTGCCGACGAAGACCTGGTAGAGATACTTCATGAAAGCAGCTGCCTTGTTGACAGCGACCTGTTCGAAATGGAGACCGTAAGCCATGCGCTTTGCCTGGAAATCAGCAAGGCCGATGACCGGATCGATGTATTCCTTCAGGATTTTTTCCGGATGCTCAGCAGCTACCGTTTCAATATCCATGCCGCCGGATTCAGAACCCATCATGACGATGCATTCTGCCTGACGGTCGACAAGGAAGGACAGGTAGTATTCCTTCTTGATATGGCAGCCCGCTTCGATCAGAAGACGGGTGACCTTCTTGCCTTTCGGGCCGGTCTGTTTTGTTACGAGTGTCTTGCCCAGGATTTCTCTTGCATACTGACGGACTTCATCAAGAGAATGAGCGATCTTGACGCCGCCTGCTTCGCCGCGTCCGCCTGCATGGATCTGTGCCTTGACGACGACGACCGGCGTGTCCAGACGCTTCGCACTCTGCACAGCATCTCCGACGGTGAAGGCCGGGTAGCCTTCCGGTACATGCAGACCGTACTGCCTTAGAATTTGCTTACTCTGGTATTCATGAATATTCATAAAAAACTTCCCCCTTTATCGAGGACAAATACCGCCGTCCATCGCAAAGATCCCTTCTCATGGAAGCGGCGAAATAATACCAACAGTGAGAACATTCGATTTCACCTTTGATGATACCACGAAGACAGGCGGAATGGTATGAGAAAAACGCACAGAAAACCGTGCCTGCCTCGTTTTATTTATTTATATCTATGTATTAAATAATTCTTTCCCTCAAAAGTGACACTAAAACTTGCAAAATCCTCATAGCTGTGATTCTCGCTGTATATTCTATAATGAAAAAGGAATGTACAAAGCTGCGTCATTGCTCCGCATCCGCTCTTCGTACATTCGCTCTTCATATTAGCTTTTATATTTAGCTTTTATATAAGGAATGCCTGGCGCTTTATCCAAGCGTCTTATAGCTGCCCGTCATCTGATCGAGGATCATGTCGTCAGCAAAGAGAGCCGTCCCTTTCAGCGTCCCGAGATCCGGTGCCTTCACGCCGTCATTGACCGTCGTGAAAAGGTATTCGTCATTTTCCTGCTGCACCTGATCAAGTTCGACCCACATGCCTCGGGTTCCGCCGCCTGCGCGGTAAACGATGAGACTCTTTCTCCCGTTTCCTGAAAGATCAGCGGCAATGACAGGACTTCTGACAAGCGTCAAAGTCTGATGCACTTTCCAGCCATTGCCATCCGACACAAGCCAGACAAGCGTATCGCCGCCCGTTCCCGAGAACCAGGGGCCCGAGAGAAGCGCAAGTACGTCTCTTTCTCCCGTTCCCGAAAGATCCACGTAATCATAATACCAGCGTGTCCCGGAAAGCTCTTTCTGCGGAATCTCCAGTCCTTCGATCAGAGCCGTCTTGACAGCGGTATCGCCTGCTTCCTCTGACAGCTCGCAGGAAATTTCCGGACCCAGAAACCGGTTCTCCGCTGCCACGTAATGCATGCCGTCACTCGCTGATGCAGAAAGACCGCCTGATAAAAAAGCCAGGCCAGCCAGAACCGCTGTGATTTTTCCTGTATGACTCATGAATGCCTCCTGTCTCAAAGCCAAGCTTTGAAAACCGGCCGGCACTTCCGCGGAGCATTCCGCAGAACCTCCAGTCGTCCATTTTTGCTAATGGGAACCATCCCTTATTTCTATCTTACCAAACGAGCCTCATGATGACAAAGAATTTTAAAACAAATTCTATCAGAATACGAAAAAATCTAATACGGCACGTTCCGCGAACACCGCTCCGCAGCCTATATATTCTTTATATAAGCAAAGTAATAAAATTCAATAGGATACTTATGTAAAGCATTGGTAATATATCATATTTTACATGTTTTCCTTGCTTTTTAGTACATTTTATTTTAAACTGATACTTAAGGTTACCTATCGGCAGCCTCAGTTTGTTATGTTTCTTAAAAAAATAAAGGGATAAATTATGGATCGCAGACAAAGAAGAACAAGGACCGCTATCTTCAAATCTTTCAGCGCACTCCTTTCCGAAAAGCCGTATGCAAAGATCACTATTCAGGACATCATTGACCTGGCCAACATTGGAAGAAGCACATTCTACGCTCATTTTCAGACCAAAGAATGCCTGCTTGAAGAAATGTGCGGCGAACTCTTCGATCACATCATTGAAGGCGTCATGAACGACGACCTCCCGAGCGACAGTGACGCACATGAAACGATAAACGGTCATGATCCCGTTTTCTGTCACCTGCTCCAGCACATCGCGGCCAACACAAATCATACACGCGACCTGCTGACCTCCGACAGCTCGGATATCTTCCTCCGCTTCTTCAAGCAGAGCCTTGATAAACTGATCGAATCCTACCTGCTGAAAAACAACAAGCTTCGCGGACAGGTTCCGGAAAGCTTCCTTGTCAACCACATTTCCGGCAGCTTTGTCGAAATGGTTCAGTGGTGGGTCAGAAACGGCATGAAAGAAACACCGGAAGAACTCGACCGTTACTTCCACGCCGTCATCTCCAACATTATCTAAGACAAGTTCATAGAATGACTAAAGAAAAGTCCGCAGAAATTTGCGGGCTTTTTTTATCGTGGAGGAGGATCTGAGGGAAATCAACCCATCTTCTTAGAAAATGCACCCCCCTTTCGTCCCGTACAAAACAATTGAGCCAGTACTGATATTAATATAGAGTCAATCAGTATACGGTCCACTTTCCCCTGACAGGGACAGCTTCGCAAGGAATAAATGAAAGAGCTCGGCTCTTATTTGTTTGAAACCTCTCGTAAATCCCCCCTCCCCCCCTTTCACCCGGCATCAGGATTTCCTCCTGCTATATATAAAGGTAAGGAGAAAACCTTCCTCATTCTCTTGTATGCTCTTTGGATTTCGTGTTTTCAGAAACTTTTTGAAGACTAATGATTTTCCCCTTTCTACAATTCCTTTTTTACGCTATAATAGTACAAATATATCTGCGGAAGGGAAATTTTCTCTCCGCTTTGTAGAAGAAGCGCATCTGCACTTGACCGCATCCGCGGAAAAGAGTATAGTTGTGCTTAATTATCTTTTACACTTATTTTTTTACGGATTTATCTGTTATCGAAGGAGGAAATAATGGCAATCTATATTAATGAACCGGCACATACCTTTAACGAGTACCTTCTGATCCCGGGCTACTCCGGCACGGACTGCATTCCGGCCAACGTATCTATCAGAACCCCGCTCGTAAAATTCAAAAAAGGTGAAGAACCGGCCATTACATTAAATATTCCAATGGTATCTGCTATCATGCAGTCAGTATCTGGTGAAAAAATGTCCATTGAACTCGCAAGAAACGGCGGCGTTTCTTTCATCTATGGATCCCAGTCCCCTGAAGATGAAGCAGCCATGGTTGCCAGAGTTAAAGCTAAGAAAGCAGGATTTGTTCCGAGCGACTCCAACCTTTCGCCGGAAAACACTCTTGCTGACGTCCTCGCCCTCAAGGCAAAGACAGGTCATTCCACCATCGCCATCACCGAAGACGGCACCTCTTCCGGCAAGATGGTCGGCATCGTATCCAGCCGTGACTACAGAGTCAGCCGCATGGACAGATCTGAAAAGGTCAAGAACTTCATGACCCCGGTTGACAAGCTCGTCAAAGCTAAATACGGCATCACCCTTTCCGAAGCAAACGACATCATTTGGGACAACAAGATCAACTCCCTGCCGGTACTCTACGAGGACGGCCGTCTGTATGGCTTCGTATTCCGCAAGGACTATGATTCCCATCAGGAAAACCCGAATGAAATGCTCGATTCCCAGAAACGTTTCGTAGTAGGCGCTGGTATCAACTCCAGAGACTATGAAGAACGCGTACCGCTGCTCCTCGAAGCAGGCGCTGACGTACTCTGCATCGACTCCTCCGAAGGCTTCTCCGAATGGCAGAAGATCACCCTCGAATGGATCCACAACACCTACGGCGAAAAAGTAAAAGTAGGCGCAGGCAACGTTGTCGACAGAGACGGCTTCCTCTTCCTCGCTAAAGCTGGCGCAGACTTCGTCAAAGTCGGCATCGGCGGCGGCTCCATCTGCATCACCCGTGAGACAAAGGGCATTGGCCGCGGCCAGGCTACCGCTCTCATTGAAGTATGCCAGGCAAGAGATGAATACTACAAAGAAACCGGCATCTATGTACCGGTATGCTCCGACGGCGGCATCGTATATGACCACCACATCACCCTCGCACTCGCTATGGGCGCTGACTTCGTCATGCTCGGCAGATACTTCGCACGCTTCGACGAATCCCCAACCCCGACCAGAACCGTTGGCGGCACAGTCGTCAAAGAATACTGGGGCGAAGGTTCCAACAGAGCCAGAAACTGGGCACGCTATGACCTCGGCGGAGAAAAGAAACTCCAGTTCGAAGAAGGCGTTGACTCCTACGTTCCTTACGCTGGTCCGCTCAAAGACAACGTCGAAAAGACCTGCGCTAAGATCAAAGCTACCATGTGCAACTGCGGCGCTATCACCATTCCGGAACTGCAGCAGAAAGCTAAGCTGACACTCGTATCCGCAACCTCCATCGTAGAAGGCGGCGCACACGACGTCATCCGTAAAGAAAAAGACGGCTCCGACCGTTAATTGAAATAAAAAAAGACCGCTCCGAAAAGAGCGGTCTTTTTTGTGTGCTTTGGGGAAGGGAGAATGGAAACCATACGACCTTGCGGGAAAAAGAAAGATTTAAGACCTAAAACCATACAACCAGCCTGCGGCTGTTTGTAATCAACCCTATCCACCGCAAGCGGTTCCCCTTCCCCGTCTGGGAAGGCGAGTTTAAAACCTCGCTGACGCACAAGAAAAAGGTTCTTCACGCTTTTTTGTGGGATAAAAATAATAACATATAAAATTGGCATTGAAAAAGAGCATTATCTACTCCAAAATGTAAGTTGCCTAAAACTAC
>OLOU01000155.1_pt1 | contig 63531 bp, 86 predicted proteins | sample 1672101 | NCBI WGS metagenome assembly OLOU01 (sample SAMEA3136645, study PRJEB25190) | human gut metagenome | biome: human gut; feature: human-associated habitat; material: faeces | place: Austria | collected 2013
CCCCCCTTCGGGGGCGTTTATGGTTAAAAAAAAGGGTTATATAAAGGGTTAAAAAAGAGGTTATAGGTTAAAAGAAGGGTTAGAGGGTAAAAAAACATGTTTTATCTTTTTGATTTTAAAGGTTTTTTTTTAAACCCGCCTACCTCAAATGTCAATAGATCCTACTTCAAATGTCAACGATCCCTACCTCAAATGTCAAAAAAACCTACTTCAAATGTCAATAGTTTCTACCTCAAATGTCATGATTTTCTACCTCAAGTGTCAATACAAAATTAAGATAATCACAGACTTATCCACAGATATTGTGAATAAAACTAACAGTTTATTTAGCTAAACAAAGAATGGTTTAAAAAATGTTCATCTAAACTGCTAATTTTCAGGATCATTGGAACCGATCTACTTCAAGTGTCAATACGACCTACCTCAAGTGTCAACACAGGACCAATTTGCACACGGTTTATGCACCGCTCAGGCTATTTTCGAAAAGTTTAGCTACCTCATATGTCAATAGCAGGTGAATAACTAAGCCTTTGCATCAGCGTCCCCTAGTTTCGCATCAGCAGTCCTTACACAAAAAATTGCATCGCCCTGAACCCAGGAGGAACTGACAAGACCACTTTCAGCCAGTTCTGCACACGCATCTTTGGCCTGTTGTTTCCATTTCCAGCCCTGTTCTGTATCGGAGCCGCACATCATTTTGAAGGTTTCGAGTTTGAGCGGAAACGGCTCTTTATGTGAAGCCATATAATCGAATAAGCGGCGGGTTATCGGGGACAGCTTCCGGTATTTTATCCAGATGAATTTTGTATAGTGATCACCTGCAAACAGATAAACCATTTGTGGTGAGAGTTCTACTTCACAAACGGCTTTCTTGGTGCCACGTTCCACAACGTCAAACTCTTTGATTAAAGACAGCGATTTCAATCGGCCTAATCGTTCGGATGTAACATGCATCGATGTCGCCTGCAGCCTGGAAAGGCATTCCTCAGCTTTTTTGTAATAGCGACCATTAACAGCCCAGCCTAAGTCTTTACACAACTGGTAAAACGAAAAGTAAATTCTCTCACCTAAAGGATAGTTTTTGGCGTACTCAAGTATTTGTTGCCATACCAGCTCATCATCTTCTGCCCGTAACTCAATACCGGTGTAGTTGATACTGACGTCTTTATTAACGTGATAAATAGCTTTGTTATCACAGGCTTCACGTTTTTTTCTCTTATTCCTTACAGTGAACAGAGCAGACCGCGCGTAATCATTCGGCATAGCCCGCATATCATCATCCCAAGGTGCGAGATCAAAGAGCGAAAGCTGTGCCTGGCGTAATTCTTCATCTGATTTGTGTATAAGATCATCGCGATGAGTTTTCATCAGCGCTTCTTTAACAGAATCGATGGCGCTTTTGGCGGTGCGCTTCATAGCATCTCCCTTGGATGATTGTCGCCGTAAATTATGCCTGTAATCAAAAGGCCCATAGCGGGCCTTTCATTCTATCCCATGTTGCATCAGCAATCAGTTTTCATTACCAGCAGCTGCAGGACTGCTTGCCGGGGATTTTGTATTTAAATACTGAATATTCTCAGCAATGTAATCAATGCCATACACTTTTTGGCCGTTCGATTCATACTGAGTGTTACGCATAGCCCCCTCTACAAAGACCTGTGAGCCTTTCCCCAGGAACTTTGCAGCGTTTTCTGCAGCCTTACCCCATACCTTGATACGGAAAAAGTCGGTATATTCCTTGACTTCACCGCTTTCCTGTTCTTTATAGCTCCCATTAACCGCTATATCGAAAATTGCGATCGGTGTGCTTTTTGCTGTATACCGTAACTCTGTGTCTTTTGTTAGATTTCCGATAAACTGAAAACGATTAAGATTTTTCATATGCAGATCTCTATCTCTGTGACTAGGGAATAGAGAGTTTAGCTAAACAATTTGATTCGGTCAACATTTTAGCCGCTAAAATTTACATCGAGGCGTAAGCGTATCGTGTACAACCTAATTTTTTTTACTAACATCCTCAGACTGCTTGAAGAAAGAGGTATGACGAAGCAGGAGCTTTCCCAAAAAGCTGGGGTTTCAATCTCTTTTTTGTCGGACCTAACAAATGGAAAAGCGAACCCATCTTTAAGGGTGATGGAATCCATTGCTAATGCCCTCGATGTAGCCCTTCCCGTTCTCCTTGAAACAACTGATCTTGATGAACACAGCCTTATGCTGATGGCTGATGGAAAACCTGTAAAGAGCCTTCCCCCTGGCTATGTAAGAGTGTCCGTCATACTTTCCGAACAGCAAGCCTTTCGGGTACGTATGTGGAGTGATCAGGCTCGCCAGAAGTTAGGGCAGGAAGCAAAGGCAATGCTGGAAAAAATGCAGGAAAAGAAAGACAGTTAACGCCAGAAAAGGATGGTTCTGCAGGGATGCAGATTTTAGCCGCTAAAAAACATCCCCTTTCCCCGTCTTCGAACCACCAATAATTTCGCTTTAATGCTGGATTAACTCTTGCTTGCAAGTTTGTTTCGGTATATCGTTTGCCGTAATTTCTATTGTAAAAGCTGTGTAAAGAAAAAGAGGAATTATGGACGCTGTAGATTCCGTTGATTTAAGAGCGATAGAAAAGCTCAAAAGGGACATGGGGCCAAGTTTGATGGAAGCGTTGGAAGATCCTGAAACGCTGGAAATCATGCTGAACCCGGATGGCAAGCTGTGGCGTGAGAAATTCGGTCAGCCTATGTTCTGCATGGGAACAGTGCCTGTACAACGTTCAAAAACCATTCTTCAAACTATCGCGGGCTTTCACAAAAAGATTATCGATCACAAATCGCCATTTCTTGAATGTGAACTCCCTATTGATGGTTCCCGTTTTGCGGGTCAGCTGCCGCCACTGGTTGCAGGTCCAACCTTTGCTATTCGTAAGAAAGCCTCACGCATTTTCCTTCTGGATGAATATGTAGATAAAGGCGTAATGACCAGGGCGCAGGCTGATTTTATTTGTCGCGCAATTGCCGCGCATAAAAATATTCTGGTTATTGGTGGTACTGGTTCAGGGAAAACAACGCTGTTAAACGCCATCATTGCTGAAATCGTTCGTCAGTTTCCAGACGAGCGTATCTGCATTATCGAAGATACGGGCGAGCTGCAGTGCGCCGCGCAAAATTTTGTTCAGTATCACACCACCGTTGACGTCACCATGACAGACATTCTTCGTCTGATCCTGCGTATGCGACCTGACCGTATTTTCGTAGGTGAAACACGAGGCCCGGAAGCCCTCGATATGCTTGACGCCTGGAACACCGGGCATGAGGGCGGCGCGGCCTCACTTCACGCCAACAACACGCTTTCCGCTCTCACGCGTCTGCGTTCACTGATCTCACGTAACCCGTTTGCTCCGCGAGAAATTGAGCCGGTAATTGGCGAAGCGGTCAACGTGATCGTCCAGATTTCTAAAACTTCTGAGGGTCGCCGGATTAAAGAAATCCGCGAGATTCAGGGTTATGAAAACGGGGAATACATTTCCCAGCTCATTGCAGCTTAAAAAATGGAGGACATATCTACCACACACAGCAACGAGACTCAGGCCATCGGGCAGGCCATAAAGCTCAACCTTATTCAAATCGTTCCAGAACAACCTTAGTAAGGGGTTATTTAATGAAAACAGGTCTTTCCAACTTCAATCTCAGCAAACATGCCTTTATTGCATTTTTGGGTGCCATGCTGTTTTTCATGGCAGCTGAACCTGCTCTGGCGTCAAACACATCAGGCGGTGGCCTGCCGTTCGATGACTGGATGACCAACATCCGTACTTCTGTTACAGGACCATTTGCATATACCGCTTCCATTATCGGCCTGGTCGGTGCAGGCGCGATGTTGATCTTCGGCGGTGATATGAACGGGTTCCTTCGTACTCTGATTTTCATCGTTCTTGTTCTTAGCTTCCTGGTTGCGGCTCAAAACACGTTGTCTGCAATCACAGGGCAGGGTGCAGAACTGGCAGCAATGCTGACCAGCTCTAAAACAGGGGGAGTGGCATAACCATGGCATTACGCACGATCCCCATTCGTAGGGCGGCTTCAAGAACGAACCTCTTCATGGGCGGGGACCGTGAATTGGTTATGTTTTCAATCTTGCTGGCAGCGGTCCTTATCTTTACATCACAAGACTGGATCGCTGCCGGTGTAGGCATCGGGATTTGGGGGGGAGCACTTTTCCTGTTAAGGAAAATGGCTAAATCAGATCCGATGTTGCGTCATGTTTATCTGCGTAGCCTCAAATACAGCCAGCCGTATTATGCACCCCGTGCTACGCCGTTCCGCAAAAATACAGGAACCCAAGGCAAACGTTATGAAAGGGTGAAAAAATGAATACCGTAATTCCTGTCTTAGTTGCGCTGATAGGTCTGATCTTGCTTGGCATGATGCTGGCTTTCTATTTGCGTATGGTGAAGGAATATCACCTTAAAAAAAATCGCTCGGAGGATGAAGCTGTAGCCGACATGCTTATGTACGCCGCTGTTGTTGATGATGGCGTGATCGTATGTAAGAACGGTTCCTTTATGGCGTCATTCTTTTTTAAAGGTGCTGACAATGCGAGTTCGACCGATCAGGAAAGAGAGCTTGTCTCATTTCGCATTAATAAAGCGATTGGCAGACTCGGCAACGGCTGGATGATGCACGTTGACGCAATGCGTAGTCCGGCTCCGTCATACAGTGACCGAAACGCTTCGCACTTTCCCGACCGTGTTTCCGCTGCCATCGATGAAGAACGTCGCCGTCTGTTTGAAAAGATGGGGCAACTGTATGAAGGATGCTTTATCGTTACCTTCACCTGGTTCCCGCCTGCGCTGGCAGAAAGTAAATTCACCGAATTGATGTTTGATGATGATCGCGAAGCCTCTACTGATAAAGACGCTACGCTTAATCTCATCGAAAAATTTAAGCATGAAATCAGCATAATTCAGGCAAACCTTTCACAGGCGGTTTCGATTGAACGGCTGAACGGCGTGAAAGTCGTGCAGGAGGATGGCTCCGTTGCAACGATGGATCAGCAGCTGGAGTACCTGCAGTATTGCATTACGGGCCTGCAACATCCTATACGCCTGCCAAATAACCCTATTTACCTGGATAGCCTCATTGGAGGTCAGGAGCTTATTCCTGGCATTACGCCGCGTATCGGGAAGAACTTCATTCAGGTTGTGGCGATTGAAGGCTACCCGTCTGAATCTTATCCGGGCATTCTCAGTAAGCTGGCCGAACAGCCATGTGAATACCGCTGGTCAACGCGCTTTATTTTCCTCGATGCTCACGAAGCCATTTCAAAGCTGACGGCATTCCGCAGGAAGTGGAAACAGAAAGTACGCGGTTTTATGTCTCAGCTGTTCAATACCAATAACGGCTACGTTGATGAAGACGCACTGTCTATGGTCAACGATGCGTCTTCTGCTATTGCAGAGACTAACTCCGGTTTGGTCAGCCAGGGTTACATCACCAGTGTTATTGTCCTGATGAATGAGGACCGTCAGAAGGTCGAAGCAGCAGCAGAGTTTATGCGCAAGGCTGTTAACAATACCGGCTTCGCCGCGCGAATTGAAACCGTTAACACGATGGATGCCTACTTTGGTTCCTTACCGGGCCACGGTGTTGAAAATGTGCGGCGCCCGCTGGTAAATACCCTTAACCTTGCCGATCTGATACCGACCAGCACTATCTGGCCGGGCGAAAACAAAGCCCCAAGCCCGATGTTCGAAGTAGGCGCACCGCCGTTAACGCACTGTGTTACGTCAGGGAATACGCCATTCCGACTTAATCTGCATGTTCGTGACCTCGGCCACGCTTTCATGTTCGGACCAACCCGTGCCGGTAAATCTACCCATCTGGCGTTAATCGCTATGCAGTGGCGACGTTATGCTGACTCGCGAATTTTCACTTTCGACAAAGGCCTGTCGATGCTTGCAACCTGCAAAGGCGTAGGCGGGAAGCATTTCACGATTGCCGGTGATGATAACCAGCTGGCATTTGCTCCTTTATCACGACTGGATACTCCTACCCGCCGTACATGGGCGATGGAATGGATTGAAGCCATTCTGATCCTGAACGGGGTTAAGGTTGATGCACCGATGCGAAACGCGATTGCTGACGCCATTAAGAGTATGTCTGAGACTCATTCGAAAACCCTGTCTGAATTTACGGTCACGGTACAGAACAATGTCGTTCGTGAGGCGCTCAAGCAATACACCATTGATGGCAACATGGGGCATCTGCTCGATGCAGAAGAAGATGGCCTTGATATTTCTGACTTCATGACCTTTGAGATTGAACACCTCATGAACATGGATCAGAAATACGCGCTGCCGGTGCTGCTCTATCTCTTCCGTCGCATTGAAGAATCTCTGGATGGTCGCCCTACACTCATCATCCTTGATGAGGCCTGGCTCATGCTGGGTCATCCAGAATTCAGGGGCAAAATCCGCGACTGGCTTAAATCCATGGCGAAGAAAAACTGCTCTGTTCTTATGGCAACTCAACAGCTTAGTGATGCGGCCAACTCTGGCATTCTCGATGTCATTATTGAGTCAACTGCCTGCCGAATCTTCCTGCCAAACAGCAACGCCCTGCAGGAAGAAGCCATGCCTCTGTATATCAATATGGGGCTTAATCGCCGTCAGATTGAAATCATCGCGTCTGCCGTACCAAAACGCGATTACTACTACGTATCCGAAGAAGGCCGCCGCCTGTATCAGCTCGCGCTGGGGCCGCTTGCGCTGGCATTTGTGGGAGCTACTGATCCCGATTCAATCGATGCAGTTAAACAACTGTCCGAAACATACGGTGATGGCTGGGTAGATGAATGGCTACGCACTAAGGGTCTGGACTTAAATGATTATGAGTATGAGGTCGCTGCATGAAACTTTTTAACGGTAAAAAAACCCCTCAGCCTGATAGCCCTAATCCGTATCTCAATGCACGTCGTTCATGGAATATCCACATGGGCCATGTGCAGCAGTTCGGGGCGCTGGGTATTTTCATTGGTGTAGCGGGTCTGCTTATCGGTCTGGCCGCTGTGGGTGGGATTACTTACATCGGGAGCCAGTCGAAAACTGTCCCGATGGTTTATGAACAGGACAAGGCAGGTAACTACGTCAGCCTGACAAGAGCAGACCGCTTGCCGCCAGCCAAGATCGACGACTATCGCACCGCTGTATGGAACTTTATCGATCACATCAGAACGGTTACGCCAGATGGTGAACTACAGCGTAAGTCTGTATTGCGCACCTACGCGTTTTTGTTCCCGGATGATCCCGCCACAACAAAAGCGAATGAATATCTGAATGGTTCGAAAGAACGTAATCCTTTCACCCGTGCAAAAACGGAAATGGTCAGCAATGAGCTGATTTCCGTACTGCAGCAAACGCCAGATACCTGGCAGGTTGACTGGATTGAGACAACACGTAACCGCGACGGTACGTTAAAAAACCCACCGGTCCGTATGCGAGCACTGGTCAACGTTTATCAGAACACTAATCTGAACGCAAAAATTAACGAAAACAATGATGTGATGAACCCACATCGTATTTTCATTAAAGATTTTAACTGGTCAAAACAACTGTAAATTCGGGGCCGACACATGAAAAAGTCAATTATCTCAGCGTTAATTTTGAGCTTACCGCTTCTGGCTAATGCGGCTCCCGGTAGTGATCCGCTGGCCGACCAATACTTCTCTAACAATGAGCCATCACTCACACCGCAGGAACGAGCAGCTATTGGTATCGGCCAGAAATGGCAGACCGGTGCTGGCAGCGTAACCAGTAAACCATTTGCAGGGCCGGACGGTGCAATCAGTTACGTGTATACAACAGGCCAGACGCAGATTGTCTGTGCCGTACTGCAGCTGTGCGATGTGGCTTTGCAGCCCGGAGAAAACGTCAACAATATCGACGTTGGTGATCCACGCGTAACGGTATCTCCTTCAATCACCGGTTCTGGTGCCGCGCAGCAGCTACATCTGATCATCAAACCGCTTGATGTGGGCCTTGATACCTCTTTGGTAGTGACGACTGACCGCCGCACTTATCGTATGCGAGTTAAAACCAGCCGCACCAAATTTATGCCGTATGTGTCATTTACCTACCCGGAAGACGCGCAGGCTAAATGGGATGCCATTCGGACGCGTGAAGCCAAGCATCTGCGTGACAACACAATTCCTCAAACAGGTGAATACCTGGGGAATCTGGACTTCAACTACGAAATCAGCGGTTCTGCCAGCTGGAAACCGGTACGTGTATATAACGATGGCGTCAAAACCATTATCCAGTTCCCTAAAACGATTTCTTCTGGCGAAACCCCAATCCTTCTGGTTGTGCGTAAAGAAGGTGGGCTGTTCTCTAAAGACGAAACACAGCAGGTAAACCTGCGTACCCAGGGAGACAGAACGATTGTCGATGGCCTGTTTGACAAGGCATATCTGGTAATTGGCGTCGGTTCGAGCCAGGAAAAAGTGACTATCACAAGGGGCTAATAATGAAAGCAGCAATGAAATTAACCTCTGCTATGGTGCTGGCCGCAAGCCTGTTAATGACTGGCTGTGTCTCTTCCGGTTATGGCAACTATTCAAATGCCAATATGTTCGCCTCTACGAGCATGGCAGATAACACCGTTGCGCATCTGGCAGCGCTGTATCCTCCGGGACGTACTACGTTCACGATGAAACAGCCTGCCAAAGATCAGTTCGGTTCGGCACTTGTTCAACGTCTTCGGTCGCGGGGTTATGCCGTTATCGAGTTCACGAAAGACGGTAAGCCACAGAGCGCCCTGGCAAATTCAGGGACCACTCTTGGTTATGTCGTGAACACCGTCGCGCCTAACCTCTACCAGGTCACAACGTATGTTGGTGGCGTCACGTTAAGCCGTGGTTTCGCTCTGGCAACAGACGGCAAAGCATACCCGGCAGGCCCATGGACTCGCGAGGAATAAAGGATGGCTGACCAAGATAAAATGTCCCCCGACGCTTCTCCGGGCGTTGCTAACAAAACCGGTGTACGCCGCGTTAACAAAAGACCGATGTACATTGCTATAGGCTGTGTGGCTGCATTCTGCCTTGTCGTTGCATACGTCGCGAATAAACGTGCCAACCAGGGCGCGTCTGATACGGCAGAAACGACTGTTCAACGCGGCAGCAGCCGTGATACCTCAGCAATGGCAATGGATGTTATGGGAGGCGGTAGTTCCGGGCTTATTGAAGCACCGGCAACACCGCCAGAGATTCCGAAACAGGACGATAAAACCAAACCGAGCACAGATTATACAGCGGTTCCCGTTGCGCCGGTGGCTGATCCAGATCAGCCACCCGTTCCGCAACGGTCGGAATCGCCACGGCAGAATGATCCAGAAGCAGACCAGATTCGTCGCAATAAAATTTCGCCGTCAGATGGAACAGAACAATGCTGGCGATGCTACTGCAAGTTATGACGCTCAGGTTCAGAGAATCCGGGCCTCTATGAATGGCGGCGCAGATAGCGGCAGCGATACTGGTATGCAGCTGGCATCAGTGGGTGGTGCTTCCGTTTCCCGAAATGACATCAACCAGTTCGGTAAGAAAGGGCAGGGTGACAGATGGTTACTGGATGAAAAAGTTTCTGCACCACACAGCCAGTATGAACTTCGTGCGGGCTGGGTCATTCCTGGCGTCATGATTAGCGGTATTAACTCTGATCTTCCAGGCCAGATTGTTGGTCAGGTTGCTCAGGACGTTTATGACTCGGCAACAGGCAAATACCTTCTTATCCCTCACGGTACTCGCGTGATAGGTACATATTCAAGCGATGTTGCCTATGGTCAGGAAGGGGTCATGATTGCCTGGCAACGTCTGGTGTTCCCGGACGGAAAAGCTCTTGATTTAGGCTCCATGCCGGGCGCAGACATGGCGGGTTATTCTGGTTTCCGTGATCAGGTTAATAACCATTACTTCCGTATCTTTGGTAACGCTCTGCTGCTGTCAGGTATCACCGCGACAATTGCTTATTCTCAGGATCGCGACCAGAACAATAACAACTCAAATCAGGCTCCGAATATGAGCAGTGAAATGAGTGCAGCGCTGGGTCAGGTATTCGGTCAGGCCATTGCGCAGGTTGTACAGAAAAACCTGAATATCGCGCCTACGCTCGAAATTCGTCCGGGTTATCGCTTCAATATCATGGTCACTAAAGACCTGGCATTCACAAAGCCTTATCAGGCATTTGACTACTAAGAGGACAAGACGATGAATAAACGTTTCGTTTTAGCCGCTAAAAAAGCGTTACTGGCTTCCTTCGTGGCGTCAATCATGGCATTACCGGCGAAAGCCGGTATCCCTGTCATCGATGGTACTAATGTGGTGCAGACCACAATCAGCGCAGTCAATAACGTTCAGGCTGTGGCTAAACAGATCCAGCAGTACCAGACGCAGCTGCAGCAGTATGAAAACATGCTGAAAAATACAGTCGCACCTGCGGCATATATCTGGGATCAGGCCAATTCGACCATCAACAAATTATTGCAGGCGCAGGACACTCTTAATTACTACAAAAATCAGGCCGGGAGTCTCGATTCATATCTGAAACGTTATCAGGACGTGAATTACTACCGCTCATCACCGTGCTTTAACAGTAATGTTGAATGTACTGCGGATGAAATTAGCGCACTGCGTAAAGCTGAACAGAACAACTCTGAGGCACGTAAAAAGGCTAATGACGCCGTGTTTAAGGCTCTCGATCAACAGCAGGAAACACTGCAAAGCGATGCTGATAACCTGGCAGATTTGCAAACTCAGGCAACCGGCGCGCAAGGGCAAATGGAAGCTATTCAGGCTGCTAACCAGCTTGCCAGTGCTCAAACGAACCAGTTGCTGCAAATCCGCTCGCTTCTGGTAGCTCAACAAAACGCTGCAGCAACACTGGCGCAGGCTCAGGCCGATAAAGAGGCCCAGCAAGCGGCTGCATCAGAGCAGTTACGTAACGGTGACAACATCTCAACTTCATCCTCCAAAAGCTGGTCTTTCCAGTAAGGAAAAAACATGAAACTGAAACTCTTATCCACAGTTGCGTTAATTACCACCTTCTTAATTACAGGATGTGACGGAGAGGACAAGACAGATTGTAAGAAAGATCCAACCGCAAAAGGATGTCCGCACTATAGCGGTAATATCACCAACTCAGGAAATAAAAGCTGGGATATGAATAAGGAAGAAAACAACTCTTCCAAAGAGGACAAGTAACATGATCTCAGTATTAAACAGAGAGAATATAAAACCATTCACTTTATTAATACTGGTGATGGTTTTATTTTCCTATTCATCGTTTGCGTCAGCTGCGATGAATAGTAATGTTATGGATGAAGTGTTAGATAAATATCAGGCCGCTGCTTCTGCATGGAGCGGTGTCATGATCAAATATGGGACATGGCTGTTTTGGTCTTTAGCATTGATTAGCATGGTATGGACCTTCGGCATGATGGCTATGCAGGGCGATGGTATTAACACGGCCCTAGCCGAAATTGTTCGGTTTTTTGTTGTAATAGGTTTCTTTTGGTATTTACTGTCCAATGGACCAGCTATTGCAATGGCTATCATCAAATCAATGTGGCAAATCGGTGCAGAGGCCATAGGGCAAAATGCCGCTTTCACTCCGGGAGGCGTTACACAGATCGGGTTTGATATTTTCTTTAAGGTTCTTGATCAGTCATCAGTCTGGTCTCCTGTAGACAGTACAGCTGGTATTATTCTTGGGATAATTATTCTCGGTATACTTGCTCTCGTTGGTGTAAACCTCTTGCTTCTTTTTATTTCGGCTTGGGTGCTTGTTTACGGAGGGATATTTTTCCTTGGGTTCGGCGGTTCTCGCTGGACTTCGGATATGGCTATCAATTTCTTCAAAACCGTCCTATCAACCGGTGCGCAGCTTATGTCAATGGTCCTTATTATTGGCATAGGTAAGTCAATTCTTGATAGCTATTACACAGGTATGAGCAGTTCAATTAGCCTCAAGGAAATGGGTGTTATTTTTGTTGTAGCATTGGCTCTTCTTTATTTGAGCAACAAAATCCCGGCTTTAATTGGGGGACTTGCCGGAGGTAGCACTGGTGGGATTGGTTCCTTTGGCGCAGGTGCTCTTGTTGGAGCAGCTGCTTCTGCAGCTGCTATTGCAGCAACAGGTGGCGCTTTAGCCGCAGCAGGTGCCGCAAACGCTGCCGGGGGCGCATCAGCCCTCAAAGCGGCGTTTGAATCAGCACAAGCGGCGATGGCAGAAGAATCAGGTTCCGGTGGTTCCGGTGGTTCCGGTGGTTCCGGTGGAGGATTTGGCGGCGGGGAAGATACCGGTTCCGTAGATACTTCTGGAGGCCAACCATCTGGCGGTTCCGGTGGTTCGTCTGCAGGAAGCAGTTCAGGTAGCGCCAGCGGAGGAAGTCAGGGGTTTGCTTCATCTTTCTCACGAGCTGGCCGCATGGCTTCTCACATGGCGAGTAGTCTGGCTGACGGCATGGCCGCACGCAATGCGGCCAAGCATGACTCAAAAATCAGCGCGGCAAAAGACACTATTGCACAGACTGCAGGTGGTCAGCTTGCTTCTCAAATCCGTGCGCAAACAGCTGCGCGTCAGTCTGGTCCGATGGTTTCAGATGACACGGCTATGCAGGGTGCTTTCGCCAGTAACGATAACGCCAGCACAAATCAGTTTAGTGGTGACGGTCTGAGTGGAAGCCAGCCAGATACAGGCAATGGTTCTGGAGAGTCACAGGCTCCACAAGGCAGTGATGAATATGAACAGTTCAAAAACAAACAAAACTTCTAAGGGGTTCGTTATGAAAGCAATTCTTTCCGTTCTGGTTTTAGCTGCAAGTTCTGTTGCTATGACAGCCCCGGCTAAAGCCGCAGATCCATGCGAACAGGTGTTATGCCTGTATGGTGTGATGACAACCGGAAATGTCGCAAGCGGGTGTTCAGGGCCGGTTGGTGACTATTTCAATATCATCGAGAAAAAACACGGCTCTTTCCTGCCGGATCATACTTCGCGCAAGCGTAAAAAACAGCTGGATAAGTGCTCATCCGCTGGAAGTGATGTGGTTGAAAAAATTAATAACAAGTTTGGCCGCCTGCGCGGGCTGTGATCAAAGGAGAATAATATGCCGTATTTAGATATGCCACCGGCTCAGGTTGAACGTGTAGTTTGCTCAATTACTGCAGCGATAAAATATCAGGTTCCGGCTAATATCATGTTAGCCGTAGCTGAAAAAGAGGGTGGTAGCACCGGGCTTGAGAATAAAAATCGTAACTCAAATGGCACATATGATGTGGGCCGTATGCAGTTTAATACGGTTTATTTAAAGGATCTGGAAAAATACGGCATTACAGCGGAGGACGTAGCACAGCCAGGCTGTTATTCATATGATTTGGCTGCGTGGCGTATACGCGGCCATATCAAAAATGATAAAGGCGACATCTGGACAAAAGCTGCAAATTATCATTCAAAAACGCCTCAATTTAACGAGGTCTATCGTGCTGACCTGATAAGAAAAGCAGCTAAATGGCAGACATGGATTGAAGCACGCTTTAATACGTTTGATGCGACAAAGCCTGCCGGAACAACTCCACAGCCGCAACTGGCGGCTGCAGGGGTTACGCCAGAAGAAAGGGCGGGGAAAAGCATTGCGCAGGTTACTGACCTTGCACAAAGCGACACACACGCTACAGAACCGCCAAAAAATGACGGGACAGCAGCAACACCATCTACGCCGGATCAACTTATTGGTTTTGCCGCGTCTGTAAAACAAATACCGGTTAAAAGCGTCGCAAAGGCTGACTACCAGCAGCCCGCACAGCAACTACCAGGTCGTTATAACAAGGCTGCAGCGGATGCACTGGCTGCAGTATATGGAAATATCAAGCTACGTTGATTTTAGCGGCTAAAACATGCCTTTCAAAAATGTAGAACTCATTAAGTGGGTCGCTTTAATCTTAATGATTGGCGACCATATTAATAAATATTTATTAAATGACACAATCCCCATTCTTTATAATGCCGGACGTGTTGTGATGCCTCTTTTTTGCTTTGTTCTGGCGTATAACCTTGCAAGGCCAGATTCATACACCTATAGAGTATATTCAAAAGTCTGTCAGCGACTGATGATATTTGGCCTTCTGGCTACACCTGCATACATAATGTTGGGGGGTGTAATTGATGGTTGGTGGCCGCTTAATATCCTTTTTACCTTACAGGCCGTTACCATTATCTGTTACCTCATTGAATTAGGCGAGCGTAGGCATCTTCTCTTTGCTTTGTTAGTTTTTGCTGGATATGGCGCGATAGTTGAATTTTGGTGGCCTGCGGTGGCTATGGGTGTATGTATCTGGCTATATTATAAGAAGGGAAGGGGAGTGTTTATTCTCCTTGCATTTGTCAGCTGCGTATTACTAACTGTTATTAACCATAATTTTTATGCACTACTGGCAATACCGTTAATTTCCATTATCGGGAATATCCGTTTTAATCTCCCCCGGCTAAAATGGTTTTTTTACGTCTTCTATCCCACACACCTTTATCTGATTCTGGCTTTACAGCTTTACCTGACTACAAAGGGCTATTTGTTTTTCACATGAGAACGCCCGGACAGCTGGGGATTAACAAATCCACCCCTGGATGATGGGAACCCGGCCCTGTCCGGGCGAGCCATTTTAACACCGGCATTGGTGATGCTGATAGCAGATACAAAAAAGCCCGACTGGTGAGATCGGGCTTTTTGTTTTGGCGCTCTGGCCTAAATGGAACATCCTACATTAGACGTTAAAATCTTACGTCTAATGAGCCACAAATGCAAATTGATGCCTAAGCGTGTATGATGTGCCCGTCTATGTTGTTGTAGTTGCTCCTTTTCGGCCTAACCGTGCAGGCGGTGAACAGACTCAAAGTCCTGGCCGGAAAACAGGTGGTGCTGTTCTGGTGCTCTGGCCTAAAAGGAACATCCTACATTAGACAGTGGAACTGCTGTGACAGGCAACGTAAGGGCGATCAGCAGCGTTCCTACTCCTTTAAGGAGAAACGGATGATTAACCTGTTAATCATCGTTCTGAGGGCGGCAGCGGCGCTTGTAAACGCGCTGATTGCTATCCTGGAACTGATCCGACAATTCATTGATTAATGAATACGGAAACGTAACTAAGGGCGGGGAGGGACCATTCCTCGCCCTTTAATAAATAAGTTAAGATTTACCTGGTGTCGGATAGATGACTTTATACACACGACTAACAGGATGATTCATACACCTTACAAAAGTCCCGTTCTTCTTAAACGCCACATCTGCATTGTCATAAACGTCATCGGTATCATTAAGCCCGCATACTGTCCGGGCATCACCCGCAGAAAAACTGTCCACGCTTTGAAGAGTGTTGACAGCTCTGTGACCAGCCAGAAACGCCGGATATGTGTCTGCTGTCTGCCAGACGATTTTTTCAAGTAATACGCCCGCAATCCCGATTAGCGCAACTACAACGCCCGTTCTGATAAGTGTTTTCGCTTCCATTTTTAACTTAACTGATCAAGATGCTGTTAACTCCATGGTAGCACCTGCAGCAGGGACAGTACATGCGCAGCGGGCAAACTCCGGGCCGGTATGACACGCACACGGCCAGCTGGGGACAGTACATCGATAACATTAAAAAAGCCCCTGGAAAGGGGCTAAATTTATTTCTTCTTAATCTCTTTCACGAGTCTGGCGACAGCCGTTATAAGGGTGGCAAGAGCGAGGATGATCTGAGGGAGGTTCTGGATAAGTTCGGTGCTCATCGATAAGACCTTTCTAAAGAAGGGATGCCGTTTCCGACAAAACAATTATCTCCAAATCAAGGTTTCTGCTCCAATTGATTTTTTATATCCCTTTACCTGTCCAGATAGCCTCTCTAAATTGACACCTCTATTTCTTGCTGGCGTAAAACCGCTTTTGATTTCATTTCTTTCGCGTGGTTGCAGCTCGGACAGCGGCTACTTTATCTGCAAATGCTTTACCTTCAAGAAAATCAAAATTTCTCGTTCTGGCGTTATATTTTTGGGGAAGGGGGGAAGGGATTTTTATACCCAAGATTTCCCCAGTTGTCTTTAGCGCATGAACCAGTTCAGCCTCACTTACTCCGGCCATTTGCGCAAGTAACTCCGTTCGAATGCCTACGCTTTTGCTCATAATTCGTGTGTCCATATTTTTTGAAGTAGATGTTCACCGGTCGTTGCAGCTGCAGCAGCTGGCCATCGATGCCGGCATTTTAAAAAACACAGTATTTTCAACAATATAAACAACTCACAACTAGAGTAAACTTATTCAAATTATATGACAAATTACTGAGTTTTATGTTCATACCGGTAACGCCATGGTTCAACAGCATCTGGTAATGACCAAAGCCCTGTTTTGGCCTGCTTCGCCCTGCTCTCCAGTTCTTCCATAGTCGGGCTGGTTGCCTTTCCATGGTAGCGATAGGCCCAAGCCAGGCCACTTTTTACCATTTCAGCATTTACGTAATAAGCCAGACATGCTGGCTGGCATTTTTTTACATAGACCTTCGCTAAGGTACGTCCATAACGATCTTTACCGGTTGAAGATACAGCTACGTCATCAGCATCTTTTACCAGCTCAGACAATTTCTGTTTGGCTCTCTGGCCGAACGGCTGGCTTTTCTCCGGGGCATCAATATCTACAAGCCGAATTCTTATCAACTCGCCTTCATCTTTGACCTCAAGGGTATCACCATCCAGTATTCGTGTTACCGTAATCGCTGGCGCTGCTTCGACACATGAGAATAAAGTAGGTAATATCAAGATATTACATAAAATTAATTTTCTCATTAATCACTTCCCTTATTTTTCAAACACTCAAAGTAACTTAAGAGTTTATAAATAAAACTAGCCCCGTTATAAGCGACTAATAATAAGCATAGAAAACCTATTGTAAATTTCCCTACAATCATAGGAGTAGAAAGATATTCAATATTATAAAACCCAGGAAGAGTTGTTAAAAACATTAAAAAAATAATCATGAACAAGAAGAAGCTGATAGCCACTCTCCGCTTAGTTACTTGAGCATTATTATTTCCCATTGCTATCTCCCTCCATAATCATATTTTCCCATTTCTCATAGCCCATTTTTTTATCATTTTCTTTTAACCACTGCTCGTACAATTGGTGCTTTGCTGCTTCAACAGCTGCAGCGTCATACACTGGTATACCACCACCGCTACCTCTTACAGACTTACTATGATTGGTAGTAACTCCAGAGTTTACTGCTGCATTTCTTGAGATTTGTTGTTGCAACTGCATGGTGTGTAAGTTCGTGATTGTTGTAGTTGATGAAAAGGAATAAAACGGTATAGCTATAACCGCGATGAATAATAAATTAACCTTATTTCGCATTGTGATTTATTCCTTCTTTTTTAAATTTAGCCCATACAGATTTTACAAGGCTGACGCTACATTCACAAAGTTTCGCTGTTTCCGCAATACTTGTCTTCCTTGAACGATACTCAATGATGCGTTTATGAAGCCGTAGATCTGCAGTTCGCCCCTGATACCGGCCTTGCCGTTTAGCCAGTTCAATACCCTCTTTCTGGCGTTTGCGACGGTTTTCATAATCATCCCTTGCCAGCTGCAGGGCAACTTTGAGTAACATATCCTGAACAGATTCCAGAACTACCTTCGCAACACCGGATTGAGCGTTAGCCAGTTCGGTAAGATCCACAATTCCGGGAATGGCGAGTTTCGCGCCCCGCTCTTTTATAGAGTTTATTAACGCCAGCGCACTATCGAGCGGTAAACGACTGATACGATCTATATGTTCTGCAATAACTACTTCGTCTGGCTGCAGATCATTTATCATTCGCTGCAGTTCCGGGCGATCAGCTCTTGCACCGGACGCCTTTTCTTTATAGACACCGGCAACATAGAACCCAGTTTTCCTGGCATTTTCAATGATCTCATTTTGCCGGGTCAAATCCTGTTCGTCTGTACTAACCCGCAAATACACTCGCGCTATTTTCATATCCCCCCCAACATTCAATAATCCAGTTACTTGCCGAAATATTTGTTTCTTTCTTCCTCAGATGAAAAAACAAGAAACTCAGTACCTGCAGGGATTAATGCAGAATACATATTTCTCTGAATTGTCTTTGTATCAGGGGTTAAATATAATGTTTGATTTACTGAGTATGGAGTTTTATCACGGTCGCCACCCTGACAGACTCTGCTTTTGATAATAAAATCCCATGCTTTGCTTTTCGGTGCATCAGGTATTTCCACACCTAATACTTTTGCATTTTTGACGGAAACTAATAATGCCTGTCCGAAATAGTAACAGTCACCCTTTTTATTAATAAATTTAACATTTTGATTTCCGTCATCGGCAATATCATTCATGTTAACCACCCTATAAGGCTGTTCATTTTTCGCATAAGCGACATTGACCAATGAGAACGTCATCATTAAAACAACCAAACATCTGTTTTTTATACTCATGTCATCTCCCTCCCTTGTGATTTTAGCGGCTAAAATTTTCATTTATCTTGTTGATTATACCGCTGTAATTTTTCAGCTCCCTTACCTATTAAACGCTTATCGCGTTCTTTCAATTTCAGGACTTCTTCTCTAACCTCAAACAAATCACTCCATCTGAGCACACCACATTTTTCTTGCTGCTTTTCTGCAAGCCTTCTTTTGGCGTAATTATCAATGCTTCCAGAATCGGCCAGAAGTGATAGAAAGTCATCACTAATCACACCCATTACATGTCCATCATTTTTAAAATAGGAATACTCCATCCTTAGCTTGGCTAAAGACATTCTCCTGTTCATAATCATGGCGGCTGTAAGCAACAAACCCCAACCAGCAACCATTAAGCACCAAAAGCCATTTATACCAATGTTCCAATACATAACAGCAGCAGCCGCGAAAAATAATGGTATGTAATAACAGTGAAAATAAATTTCCTTTTTGTTTGCCTTGTTATAACTCCGGCAGTAGTTATCTATTAATTGAAAAACTGGATCTGTTTTTTCCATTTTACTTACCCCCTCAATTTTATTTAAAAAAGTATTTTAGATTTCATCCTCACTTTCAAATAAAACCTTCCTTTTGTTTTCTATCTCTATAGGCTGGTTTACTATAATTTCCATGACGAACCCTATACGGTCTATCGCATTTTGCTCAGTCTCATAATCTTTAATTGCATTTATCAGATCACCCAAACTTGCCCCTTTTGGCAGACCTGCGATGATGCTTCGTAAATCTTCCTTTTTGGCGCTATCAATTTCGATAGAAGCATGTTCCCGTAATAGATCTGCGAACCATTCAACCATCCAATTTACTTCGTTGATTTTCATAAATCTCTCCCCACAGTTTTATTTAAGAAAGTCTTGTAAGGCTTCACGCCCGCCATTGCTTTCAGGCATCGAATTCACAATACGCCTGATGGCAGCCTTATGCTGGGGTGTCCTGTTCACAAGTTGCATTAGATTGTCATTAACTGTTTTAGCTATATGAAGATAGCCTTTATATTCTTCCGAATTAAATAAACGCCAAAAGAAACCACATTTACGCAGACGCTCTTCACACAATTTTAATGCAGCCAATTGTTTTCTAACTTCCAGCTCTTCATCTGGAATAGCCCCTTCTTCTACATATTCCCCCGGTTCTAACAGATAATGTTCGTCGAGGGGATCATTCAGATATTTGCTGTATGCCATATATTTATTCCACCTCTTCCTTTTCAAGGTTAAGACAATAATTCTCTACGCAGCACACAGCTTTTTTTAGAACATGAGATGGAATATTTTTGAAATCCCGTGGTATTTCCTCGCCTAGCATCGAAGGAAGCATTGCTACTCTAAGAAACACAAAAAACTGATTCCTAGCCGCTGTGGGACTGATCCCTAACTCTTTTGCTAAAGCGGTATAGGTATAACCATTTGCTACCCCTTCCGCAATAACCGCACCTTTACGCATTCGCTGAATGAATCTGATTTTATTTCGTTCCTTTTGGGCCTCTTCAGCTTGTAACCTTACAGAACTACGAGGTGTACCGCGTTGAGCAAAATGAGCAATGCCAAGCTCTTTCATTCGCTTTTGAATCTGGCTTGTTGGACGATTGAGCCGAACGGATACTTTTGCCAGCGAGTCGGTTCCCAAGATTGCATCCTCTTCCTGTGTCCAATTAATTTTTTGCACAGCGATGGCCTTCCATATTGAAGTAATTTTCATTGGGTATATCGCCAGCGATCCAATAGCTGGGATTGATAACCCACGAACGCCGGTCAAATGCTACAGCCTGGCGACAGTTGAACAACCAGGACCACCAGGCTGCAAAGCGCAAATTGCCCTCGTACAGAACCCGGCCATGAGGGATACCAACAATGTATCTGGCTTTAGGTTTCCTGTTTTCCACTAATCTTCTCCCCTTGCCGCGCAGAAAGGTTCTATGATCACTCCCATTGAATACCGCCATAGAGTCCATGATCACTATTTGACTCTTCCGCCAATCGCTCGTTACTGGTCTGAGGGCCAGTAAGCCACATTAATTTCAATGAGGCTCGATTTTCACTCTCCCAAGCCTCTCCTGGTTCGATGATGACTTTAACGTCTGTCTGAGACGCCTCAGACGGCTCCGTTGCATTGTAAAGAGCTTCTCTTGGAAAACTCATAGCCTCTTCCGGTGAGCGAAACAAGGGTCGCAGAAGGACGCCACTGCCGTTGCTCACGCCATATAGTCGGGAACCATCCGGGAACTGAACAATGTAAGGATTGTGTGACATTTTTTCCCTTATGCTTTGCTCAAGAACTGAATCCTAGCAGGTCAGTTATGGTATACCCTAAAAGCCCACTCGTTAAGTGTATGGCTTTTTTACTGCATATACAGTTTAAACTGGCCAGGGCAATCAAGGCAACTTAAAAAAGCCATTAATGTGATAAAAATGAAATGACATCACTTTTGAATGTGGTAGCATCGTTGAATGTTAAATCATTCAATAGGAGTGAAATGATGGATCTAACACAGATTTCATTGCGAACGTCGAGAGATCAAGTCGAGCGTATCAAAACCTATGCTAAAGCAAGTAACCTGTCAGTTAACGCTTTCCTGGTTAACCTGATAGAGAACTCACTAAACAACATTGCTAATGATGGAACACAGAGCGAACTTACACGGCTTGTAGCTGAACCGGTCAAAACACTTTCGAGGCTTCATCACAAAATTTGCGATCCCTGGAATACAAATGAACCTGCTGATCTGACTCCCGCTGAAATAGCTTTTTTGACAGATGCGGCCAGGAAGCAACTGGATAGCAAACATTTGGCTGGCCCTGATTACTTTGCAATACGTGACCGCATCGATAATACCCTAATAGAAAGCAGTCTTAACTATTATCAGGATCTGTTCGGCTTTGCACATCGCTTCTATATTCGTGATGAAGAATCCAGAAGGACGTTTGCAACCGAACACGCGCCGGTAGGCATCCAATCCGTCGATTATTCGTTTACGGTTGGGAACAAGACCTTTACGATTATTGTCCGGGGAAATGACAGTAATTCCTTCGATACACCGGAGGATAACCGCCCTCCTGTTCTGGCGTTTACCTGTGAAACCGCGCAATTTGATACCCGCCATGATTGGGATACTTTCATTGCACTGGTGAGGCTCATGAACGCAGTACATAATGGTGAAGAATCTAAATGCCACGCCGGTACGCATACCCGCCTTGGCCGCCGTATGGATAGCGAAAAACCATGGTCACTTTTCTTAGGGAGACTGCAGCTGCTGCTGAAAGATAGCGAGCTAAAGGATATGGCTGTAGAATTTCATAAACTTGTTAATGGTGATGCGGCTAACGTTATCAAACAAATACGTTTACTTTACGGTGAGGGTTAAACATGAAAATATTTGCTCTTATTTTTTATATTTTCCCTTTGGCTTCTTTTGCTTCAAACGAAAATGTAGATCACGTTTTTATAAAGGCATTTCAGGCTGCAGTGGCTTCATCATTATGTACAGATGTAGCTAATGTAAGTAAAGATACCCAGCCTGAAAAAGAGCTTGAGCCTCTTATAAAAATGTGCGCAGAGAAAGGCGAACAGAGTCGCGCTATTCTTAACGCTTATACCAATGCAGCACACACTTGAGCAGTGAGTAGATAAACCAAAACGATCATGATACTGTATATATAAACAGTGTCATGATTAGGTGTCTCATGGGCGTAAAAGACTCGAATTATCAGATAGTTTACAGAGGTGAAGTGCTGGATCATCTTATCCCTGGTCAATGGGTATTCTTCCAGCGCCTGAAATCTTATGGTGGTGGTTACTGGCTTGGTCGTACATATCCAGATTTTTATCAGTTTGGCCCGGAGCTACCTGTATCGTTATCTCAGGGATTACAGTACATTATGGCCTCTGATAAGGTTGAGGCAGAAAGCCATGTCTTCGATGACGATTTTGAACTTTACGGAGGATGCTTTAATGAACAAAGTGATGAAAGCTGTGGGTTGGGCGGGGATAACCACTATAGTTCTTGATCTGGCTTTACCTTTCATAGGGGGAAAATCATTTATCGGCCCCGGATTAATCAAGAGCTACCCTTTTATTATTTGCTGGGCTGTGATTACTGTCATTTACTATGCGATTTACGCCAAGAAAAAGAAAATTTCGTAAAATCAGCGGCTACGATTTTAGCCGCTAAAGAGTTTTCTCAGGTTCCTGCTGGCGTCATCATCATCACTGCAATCATTCCTACTGCCACCGCGAGCATGAGAGATACTCCGATATTAATTACAGCTACAGCCGCCTTCCTGGGCGTCTTTTTATATTCAGGAATAAGCCAGAGCAAAACAATCCCGATAAATACAGCCACTGCCCCCATACCCAGCGGCTTCCAGAAAATTTCCATTAATTCTCTTCCTTCTATTTATCTTTAAATTCATCCTGCAGCTTATCAATGGCTTTAGTCAAATCTTTACTTTTGCCATCTTCATAATCAGGCCATGGAATAAACATCTTTCCTGATTCCTGCATCATTGCAATTGATGTAGGACAGCGCCATTCAGATTCATCGCCTTTTTTGTATTTAAAAATGACCATTCCACGTTCACACTTGACATCCGGGGAAATGGACTGAATAAATATCGAATTAGCGGAACCATTCTCACCGGTATTGAACATTGCACTGTCAAAAAATATAAATGCGAGAATTAATGAAAGCACGGCACAACCAGTATTCCAGAATTTTTTTCCACGTTCAGAATAAAATGAAAATACTATAACCATTACTAAAGATGAAATAAACCCCAGCCATTGTGACGCAACTGAAAGTTGTGAAAGTGTTTTAACTGTATAAATACCTTCACCAGAAATGAAAGACAAAATAAACGGTGAGATAATAAAGCAAATTGCTGGAAAGCAGGTAAATACAAGTTTGGCATTATTTTTGATTAACTGGCGTTCTCCAGAAGCCGCCGCGATCATCGACTGCCACATGATTTTTACCAGTGCCAGCATCAGAACACTGCAGATCAACATATATAGCACGGCGTACTCCCAATCCTTAGACGGTTTGAAAATTACTTGCAAATAGGACAAAATGTCCTATTATAGATACAGGACATAATGTCCTACTCAAGGGGTGATAGGGAGGCTGCCACCTCCCTATCCGACACCAAAAATCCGTGCAAGGAATTTCAAATGTCCCGTATATCGTATAGGAAAATCGACTCAGAGAACAGCAAGCGCCTTGCTTTGTTATCCCTTCGTGAATTTCTGAACGAACTACCAAAAGTCACCATTGACGAGATAGAAGGTCTGGCGGCTACCAATACCCATCTGGTAGAACAGATCCCACGCTACCTGAGTGAGATGGTAAGCTACGAATGCCGTTTAATTGGTTTCTGAATGTCATGAACTATAAGGATGAGTCAAATGAAAAATGAAAAGCCCTATGCAGGTTTGCTTAAACCAGAACATCTTTACTCGATGTTAAGAGCCTACATCATCGAACACGCACCCTTTGCGCTGTCAACTGTTGTTGTATCCGACGTGATTAACGCATATATGGGTAGAAACTCTGGCTATCCATTTCTAATGTCCGATGATTTACCGCCAAAATTCAGCGGTAAAGGTTTTGAAATTTTCGGTGCTTACAAAAACACCGAAAATGAGAGCACGCTGATCGAAAACTCAGCGGCATGGACTTGTTGTAAATTAACCTATTTAGAAACAGAAGATGACGTCAATACTTTTAATGAAGCCCTTAATGCAATGATGCGCTGGATGTACGCCACGGAGTATCTAATTAAGGACGAATGCGGCTACCTTCCTACTCAGAAATTATTTAGCGAATTAACATTAAAAATCAAACGTGAGTACGGCGACAACTAAATTAAAGGCCGGTATCCCGGCCTTATTTAACATTTTTCCACGCTGACGCAGGTACTTTATCCCATATTTTCCCATGAATTACTTCCGCTTTTCTGTGGTCGTATGCCCCCAAAAAATCCACCATATGTTCTTCGGGTACAGTGTCCCGTTTATGTTCATAAAGGCGTTCAACTGTATCTATCGCTCTGCAGCGCCGGAACATATACAAAAACTCGGACCTTTTATCTGAATGACTCACTTAGTCAGTCCTTTTGCCTTAGCCTGGTCTGCAGCATCTGCAATATCTTTAATCATTTCGCTCATTACATCGGCGCTGAATAACGGGCCTGCGGGAGTCATTACGGCGGCATGATACAGTTTTAGCGGTGTACCTTTGCTGTATTGTTCGCTGGCACTAATACGTAAAACGGAGTAAGACACTTTTTCAGTATTGGAGCCGCAAACCTTTTTATTCACGTCAATAATACGACTGTCTTTATTATCTGAAAGAGTCTGCGTAAGCACGCCAGAGTAAAGACATTTAGTGTCCTGTGAGATTAAATTTATTTCTTTTGGCGTAATATCATTTTTGTCAATCGGAGTATCCAGCGTCACCATTATTGGTGTTTCATCAGTATTTCCTTTTATCGCATTCTCAACCGTTGCACAGCTGGCACATGGGATACCGGTAGCATAAGTTAAAGGGGTAAAAATTAATAAAAACGCTGCGGTATATATTTTTTTCATTTCCTGTCCTTAAAAGGCATCTTTCGATGCCTTTAATTTTAATGTTAAAGCGAGCGCGATTTAGACTGACTGTTATTTAACTTCTGCGCTTCATCCTGGGTCAGTTCGCTCTTTACCTTCCCTACTCCACGAGAGTAAGCCACCTCGTAATTTTGCCCTACTACCGGCTCCTTCTCCCAGGCATTTCGATTATGCTGTACTAAGCCTTTCTGAGACAGCTGGTAGACGTGGCGATCGTCAACGTGTAGCACTTGTCCTACATGGGAATGCGGATAAACGTTCTTGGATGCCTGCTGCGCCTCGGAAAGCTGATAAATGCCTTTTGGCAAACCGGCCTCCGGCAATACCTTCTGTGTTTGCCATTCACCACCGACCACTTTATCTACCTGGCGGCTACCGTTGAGCACACATATTTTCATGGAGCCTTCTGGCTTCATGATAACCCCGATGTCGCTACTGTTACGACCTGCAGGCATCGCTGCATCTTGCGTATAACTGCGTTTTTGCATTGGTCTTACTCCTTATAATTTTACTGGCCCGCAGGCAGGCCAGTGTCAGAACGTCTTACATAGCGTGGCGAATGGTCCGCTTTTTCTCTTTTTCCTGAACGAGTTTTTTCTCTTCGGTCTGGACCTGTGACTGCTGCTGTTTTTTATTCAGCTGGTCAGCAATGACGGCTTTCAACTGCATCGCCACACCTTCCCGGCCAAGAGAACTATTTACGGCCAGATCGTTAAAGTCAGTGTAACGATCAGCGCGGCGAATAATATCAAGCTGCTTTTCCGATAGTTGCGCTGCCTGCAGTACCTTCACTTCGGCATCCGGGAGTGGCTTATCACCGCTCGTATGAGCCTCCAGTTTGCGCGAGGCGGTCTGGTGAGCAAGATACGCCGCCGGTTTAATCTGGCTGAGTTCGTCTTTCCCAGGTACTTCACCTTTAGCAAATACCGGGAACACCGCCACACCGCCGACAGCTTTCGCTGTCTCCAGCGCCTTTTCCCTGCCAACGTTTACACTGGCCTTATCCTTTACCTTCATTTTGCATGACTGAGAAATATCATCATCACCGGCAATGATGATTGGCTTATCGGGGTAGGCTTCTTTAAGTGCTTTAGCGACAGGTTCCAGATTACCTGAATCGAAGGCGGCGACCGTTGGCATATTAGTAGCCTCTGTGATGCTCCCTGCCGTTGCGTAACCTTCGGCCACGATCAGCACCGGGGATTCTTTAAGCGCGTCCAGCCCGCCAACGACATGGAAACATCCCTCTTTACGGGCGTTCTTGGCAAAACGTTTTGTGCCGTCCTCGTTGATGTACTGCATGGTCCATTGCTTACCCTGGACATCATAAGCAGGGATAAAGGTTTTCTGCCCTTCCTTGTCAGTGAACACGCCTTTATGCACCTGCAGCCCTTTTTTCTCCAGGTAAGCAGTTTGCTGCTGAGGTTCATTAAGTTTGGCGAGCTGCTTTTCAACACGCTTTGCAGAGGACTCATGGTCTTTTTGCTGCTGTGCCGCTTTTTCGGCCTGTTTCTGAGCTGCCTGCGCCCGCAGGAGCGCTTTTTCTTCGTCGGACTGCACATATCCCTTGGAAGACCAGCGTAACTCTTCTTTAGTGCGGTTGTTCTGCATAAAGCCTGCAGGATGGCCGTCAGTGTGGATGATATAAAAACCTGACTTCTCCCCTTTCTTGTCACCCTCTACTGTGATCCGATGCTTCTCACCATCCATAATTGGATGCTTCTGGCCCCGGTCAGTATCGGCATCGAGGATGCACCCAATATCTTTCAACGCGGTTTCCACTTCCTCCTGCAGCGTCATTGCCGGTGACTGCTCGATCACTACGTTTTCAGGTTTCCACTTCGCCAGTTTTTGCATATCAGCCCCGGCTTCGGCGTACCAGGTTTTTTTCTCTTTGTCCCATTTAGCGCCAGCTGCTTTAGCTTCTGCACGGTCTTTGTAAGGGACGGCCAGATCCTGACGCTCACCCACTTCCGGCGTTACGTCTTTCACAGATGCAACCGGCGTATTTTTTTCTGCAGCTGCAGCTGGCTCACCGCTCCATTTTGCAAATTTATCAAGAGATACGCCTTTTGGTACAAACCAGGTCTGTTCGGTTCGATCCCATTTAGCCCCAAGCGCTTTGGCTTCATTGCGTTCTTTGTAGGGTACATTGATTGGGGTATTTTCCTGCGCAACATTCAGGCTGAATTCCGGGAGAACTCGCCCGCCGTCTTCACCAAGGAAAACAGCCTCATTATCGCCCGGTTCCGGCCCCAGCGCATCCAGAGCGCGTTTCATTTCATCCGGGCTGTCAGCACCCTCCATCAGGCTTTCAACACGGTCCTGATACCATTCCTGCGCTTCTCCTGGCGGGAGTACGCTAATCTCATCATCAGGCTTGATAACACCTTGCGTTAAGGCTGCTTTTTCTGCCTCAAGCGTTTGGTAAAAATTGTTCTGCAGGTCATTCAGATCGACCTGACCGTTATCGATAAGACGTGAGTCATAAATTGAACGGTTATCCCCTTCGTTAACGGCGGCCAGCGCCTTAACCGCGCTGTTGGTCTGCATGATGATATTCACATGCTCATTCTGGCCGGGATTTTCCACAATGGTATATTTCGGCTCAGGCAGGAGGGTTAATGCTAAATCAAGCTCACGATATGCGCTCTTAATTTTGTCCTGAGCCTCATTCCAGTTCTGACTGAATGAAGAATGAAATTCGCTGTTACGCTTCCAGAAATCACTATCCTGATTGCTGTTCTGCGCATCAAAGAGGACGTTACGCGATAGTGTAAGCTGGCGACGGTTCATATTCTGGACGTGCTTAGAAAGGCCACTATCGAGATTAGAAAGAATGAATTTCTCAGCACGATACTGCCGCTGCTGTTCGGGTGTAACAGACGTTTCAGGTTTAGTGCTCATATTGATGCGCCCCGTTTCGATGGCGTCAGCATGCCGCTTAATGATTTCCTTCAGCTGTTCTTGTAGTTCCTTGGGAAGCGCTGGCTTGTTAAATAATTCTGCCCTCTTCCTTTCACGATAAACCTCAAGGGATTCCTCTTCTGACGCAGGCGCTGCGGAAGATTCTCCATTAGGTTTTGACGCCAGAAAACTGGAATTAGGCCACCAGTTTTTAGGAAACTTAACGTCCTGCGGTAATTCTCGCGGGTCGCCACTGATATTTTCAATCTGACTCTGAACCTTTTTAGCCGCTAAAGTCAGGTTGTTATCTATGCTGGCGAAAGCGGTTTTAAGGGCATTACTTTGCCATTCATTATCAGAAGAGAATCCCGTTCCGGGTACACGTTCATCACCGATATACGTCAACGCTTTTCCGCGCCCAACCACATCAGTATGAACAGGAATAGTATTGCCGTTACTGTCTTCGTAGTTAACACGAATGGTTTCTTCGCCCAGCTCACCAGTGCCACGACTGTAATAGGTAACGTAACCAGCTTCCTCCGCTGTCTGCTCCAGAGTCATGAAAGTGAAATGGTAAAGTTGCACTGTTTCAGCATCGAAAATCTGCGGGTTAGTCAGCCGCTGTACCTCGGCCAAGACCTCATTATGCTCTTTTACGCGCTGCTCTGTTTCCAGCGTTACCGGTTGTTCCTGTGTCCTCTGCTGTTCAAGGCCCAGCACGAAGCCCTGGATTTTTTCAGCGTCAGCTGCAGCACGGAAAATCTCCAGCGGATCATCCTGCAAGGCTTTAATCCAGGATTTAACATAGGCGACATGCTGAGAAGGGTCATGACCTATTCCCAGCTCATCGCCCATGATCATGCTGGCAATTTCTGCGCGAAGTTCCTCTTTGGCGTAACCTTCACTACCAAAAGGATGGGCCAGATCACGATCAAGGCGTGAGGCGTGACCGGTCCAGTGGCCCAGCTCATGAAGTGCAGTGGCATAGTAACGGTCGGCACTTGGAAAAGCGGCCTGCTGCGGTAAGTGAATACTGTCTGTAGACATGCGGTAAAAAGCGCGGTCTACCTGGTCATGTGAGATTTTCGCGCCAGAGGCTTCAAGAATGGATTCGGCACGTTCAATGCTGTTCCAGCTCTTATCCTGGCGAACGGCCATTGGTGGAAGACCGTCAATCTGCTCCGCATTAAACACTGAGGCGATAAATACTTTCGGACGCTCCAGCTGGACGGTTTCCTTTACCGGCTTATCATCTTTATCGAGCACAATGCTACCATCATCGTTGCGCTTGATACGTTCCTCAGTGAATTTCCAGTATTGGACATGCGTACTTTTTTCGCCTTTCCTCACCTGCGCACCTGCAGCTGTCGCCTGCTTATAGGTCATCCAGCGCTGATCGCTGTAACCCTGCGCCATAAGGTGAATAGCGTTAATGCCCTTATAGCGTTTACCGGTGGTAGGGTTCATGGGAAGAGCGGCACCTGGTGCGCCCGGATTCCATGGCTTCTGCCATGGCGCCGTACCCTCTTTGAGCTGGGCTATCAGGTTTTCAGCCACAATCTCATGAAATGGTTTTTTCGCTTTAGCTTCTGCCATGGTCGTTACTCCGCATCAAAAGCACTTTCATATGCGTCACGCGCATTCAGTGCATCATCTTCGAACGCTCCCGCAAGATCAGCTTCATCCGGGGAAAACTCGGCTACATATCCCGGTGTCATCAAATCGCGATATTTGTCCTGTATTGCGTCGTTAACATCAGGGCGAATTACTGCGTTAGTGTCAGTCATATACTGCCTCCACGATTAAGCGCGTTTTACGGGGTTATAGTTCGGACTACCTTTAATATCCGGGTAAGACTCCTTACAGGTGGGATAACCGCTGCAGGACCAGAAGTGACCGGCTTTTTTGGACGGACGGCGAATAAGCCCTTTACCGCATACCTTGCATTTGTACTTGTCAGAAATTTGCACACCACCGGCAACTTTGATAGCTCCAGCGTTAATAACCTTAATCTGATCTCGTACAAATTTTTCCTGCATCTTCACAAAGGAATCAACGTCACGTTTGCCCTGCTCAATTTCCAGCAACATACGTTCGTTGATTGCTGTCATGACCGGGCTTTTAACCAGTTCTGGCAGAATGGCTATCAGCCCCCTTCCCAGCCTGGTACTGATAATGTCTTTGCCTTTGTTTTCGATAAAGCCACGTTTCTTTAACTCGGCAACGATTGTGGCGCGGGTAGCTGATGTACCGATACCATCACCTTCACGCAGTAATTTTTTCTGCGCCGGGTCTTCAACGTATTTATGAATATTTTCCATTGCGGTGTTGAGCGTACCGTCATTAAAGCGACGTGGCGCTTTAGTTTTGGCATCCTGACGCTGTGCCTGAGCACAAACAATTTCGTCACCATTTTTCATTGATGGGAGAGACTGTTCAGACTCATTTTCTTCGTCTTCATCCTCTCCATCTGAATAAACGTCTTTCCACCCGTTTTTAGTGGTTACGCGGCCACCGGCCCCAAACGTTTCACCATTAACATCAATAATAATTGTCGTCGCTTTATATTCATGCACTGGATAAAACTGAGCCAGATATGTTCTTACAATGAGATCGTAAATATTACGCTCTTCTGGCGTAAGCCTCTCAACGTTACCTTTGTGCATCGTTGGAATAATGCCGTGATGCGCTGTAACCTTAGAGTCATCAAAAGTTTTTGATTTTACTTTCGGATCAGCTTTATCGATTAGGGCAGCTATTCCCGGATAAGTAACCCGAAGAGAAGCCAGAATTTGAGGCGCATCTGCGTGTTGAGATTCAGGTAAATAAGAGCTATCAGAACGTGGATAACTGGTAAGTTTATGCGTTTCATAAAGAGACTGACATATAGCCAGCACTTGCTCACCGGAATAACCAAACTTGCTTGAAGCAACACTTGTTATACCGCCAAGAGAATAGGCTTTAGGGTGATATTTTTTCTTAGGCTCTTGCTTATATTCCACAACCTTACCGGTTTTCCCGGTTAAAGCTGCGACTAACTTGTCGGCTTCTTTTGTGTCAATCAGCCTTCCCTCAGAATCAAGACCAGGCTGATCTTCTCTGGCCTGCCATCCCGCAACAAACGCCCCTTTATCATGTTTAAAGACAGCTTTGATATTGTGATACGGAATTGGTTTGAAGTTTTCAATTTCAAGATCGCGGGCAACAACAAGCGCCAGCGTTGGTGTCTGAACTCGCCCGACCGTCAACAGAACACGCGAGCCACCACGCGCTGCCGACAACGTGAATCCTCTTGAAAGGTTCATGCCAACCAACCAGTCAGCCCGGCCACGCGCAAGAGCTGCACGACCAAAATTCACATATTTATCGTTGCTCTCCAGACCTTTCAGCGCCCTGGTAACACTTACCGTATCGTTCGCATTACACCAGTAACGCAGGACCGGTTTAGTGCATCCCATGTCATCAAGAATTTCATCAACCAGTAACTGCCCCTCACGATCCGGGTCGCCAGCATTAACAATAGTGTCAGCCCGCTCTACCAAATGCCGGATGGTTTTCAGCTGTTTCTCAGCATCTTCACGAGGGTTAATAATCCACTTTTCCGGGATAATTGGCAGATCATCTTCTCGCCAGATTTTTTTGCCGCTCTCATTGCGCGGCACATTATCTGGTGTATACACATCCGGTTCGGCCTGCTCATACATGTGACCAAAACACCAGGTCACATAGTCACTACCGCACTCAATGTAACCGTCTTTTTTATTCGTTGCGCCTAATATTTCAGCGATGGCTTTTGCAACACTTGGTTTTTCTGCAATGAATACTCTCATTTGACACTCCCTATTTCTGCCATAAGCACTTTAATTTCTTCACTATCAGGGATACATGAATTAACTTTATTTAATTCAAAACTGAAAACATCAAGAATGAATAGAGCGGACTCCAGATCCTGTATCAATTGATGTTTATCAAGACAATCTTCAATTGCGTACTGTGATATATGTTCAATCACATCAGCGGAGCGATGACAAACAGTGATAATTTCACTTCGCCTTTTTGTATCTTCACACTCTGATAAATTACCCAAAAGCGCCTCAGCAATGAGACTGCGATAACGAATAGTTTTCAAAGCATACATAATGAGATTATTCATACGGTATTACCCTCATTCGAAGAATCCGTAAGACAATCCGGTTTTTTCGGAAAAGGGCGTGGGTACGGTTTACCAGCAGTAAGGTTATAGGTTCGATTTTCCACACCAGAAACCTCCGCCAACTTACTTAAAAATTCATCCTGAGATTCAATCCAGCCACGAATCCAGGAACATTCATCCATAAGCTCTGGCGTTTTTTCATATAACAATTCGAGTAGCTCGCGATTCTCATCAATTCGTTTAAAAATACCCCGATTGTTTTTTGAAATAACATTTTCCAGTGCTTCTAACTTCTCCTTCTCCGCACTCTGATGAAATAATCCCATATCAATTCCCCTATTCTTTTTACCAGGTCATTACAGGTAATACCGTAGAAATAATCTGTGACTTTGTGACCGCGCCGAAGTATCTCCCGTCAAATGATGATGCGCTGCGGTCAGTCATCAGCAACAGTTCAGATTTACCCAACGTGTACACTTCACGAATGGCGGGCAGTTTACGCCCGCCCGGATCAGCACTTAACGGCTTGCTGTAAGGCAATAACTGTCCATTGACGTAAACACCATCATCACGAAAAGCGACTTCATCGCCTTTAGCCGCTAAAATCCGCTTCATCATCTCGCCATACCCCCCAGGACAAAAGCCGCTGCCGATGTAACCGCGCTTCTGTGCCAGGGAGAAAATAGCCTTTTCAGGCGGGCAGAAAATTACATAGTCGCCCTTCTCTGGCGCTTTCTGGCTGATTTTGTACAAGCCAACAGGGATACTTTTCGTGGTATTGATGCGTAACCCGGCGGCATATCCAAGGCCACACACAACTGCACCAATCAATGAAGCTGAAATAACACCAATGGCAGCGTACCGGGTCACTTTTTTCATATTGCGATAGCCTCATTACTGGCGTCATCATTCGCAGCAGCTGCGGCGCGAATACGGTCGGTAGTTTTTGGCTCAGGTACTGAGGCACGAAGCGAGAAAATTTCATCCTGGAAGAACAACGGCTGTTTTCCATAAATGGCCGGGAACCCTGCCACGTAAACCACCATGTCGCCGCGCTCGGTGATCAGACCTTCTGCATTCTTTTTAGGTCCAGGCATACGCAGGCATTCGTCCACAGTCAGCAGCGGGCGCTGTACTTCCTGCATGGTTTTGGACACGCCACCCAGTATCGCGCTGGCACGTTTCCCGCTGGTTGTGATCTGCTCTTTGATAACCGTTGTCTGCCCGGTCAGCTTAGAAAGGTGCTCGGCTGTCTCGGTACGGTTAGGTGGGTATGCGTTCTGCACATGGCAGTTCGAGGTGATTGTTTCATCCGGCCCGTAACCTGTCTCACGGCTACGCAGCTGGTTAATATCCTGACAGATGAGGTAGAACTTGATGCCGTAACCCGCAAGGAAGGCCAGCGATTCCTGAATGATTTCGAGTTTACCCAGGCTTGGGAACTCATCGATCATAGCCAGAAGACGATGTTTGTAGGTTTTCTTCGTCTGTACTCTTTTGGTTCCCTGGACAGAAAAACCAAACGCCTGTTTAAAGCGCTGCCACAGCGTAAGGTTGTTATTGACGCGCTCAAACTCCATCTTATCGGCCAGCAAGCGAACAATCATGTTCAGCATGATTCGTACCAGCGGGCGCAGACGAGCTTTATCGTTTGGCTGAGTGACGATGTACAGGGAAACCGGATCGTCATGGTTCATCAGGTCTTTAATTTTAAAATGTGACTCGCTGACGTTGCGGGCCACAACCGGATCACGGAAAAGGGCGAGGTAAGATTTTGCAGTAGACAGCACGGAACCGGCTTCCTCTTCCGGGCGGTCCATCATGTCTCGGCCAGCTGCACCCACAACCGGATGATTCTCGCCGTTTACGTGGCCGTATTGCGTCATTTCCATCCACAGTTCCCCAGCCCCTCTTTCCGGGTCGGCCATGATGGAATCAACATACGGAAGCGTTGCTGGCGTACCATCATTTTTGTGCTTGTAAAGTACATGGAGGATCACACCAACTAAAAGCGCCTGTGATGTTTTCTGCCAGTGGTCGTTCAGCCCTTTACCGTCCGGGTCAACTATCAGCGTGGCAAGGTTCTGAACGTCGCCAACTTCGTTTTCAGTACCCACACGGATTTCATCGAGAGGATTCCAGGCGACGGAACCATTGGCAGCTGCAGGTTCGAATTTCAGACACAGATTCTTGGCGTATTCTTTACGCCAGCCCGCCGTCATCGCCCACAGTTCACCTTTAAGGTCAGCCACTACCGTTGAATGTTTCCAGGAAAGCAAGGTGGGAACAACCAGGCCGACACCTTTACCCGAACGGGTAGGTGCATATGTCAGAACGTGCTCCGGGCCGTTGTGACGCAGATACTGCAGCTGGCCGTTTTTGTCTTCCCATGCGCCAACGTAAACCCCTTCATCATTCCCCAGCAGGCCAGCAGCTTTAATATCCTGCTCGTCAGCCCATCTTGCAGAACCATGAAGATATTCATTCGCCTTGGATGAGTTTGCTTTCATCATACTTGTCAGTGCAGTCAGGACCAGACCACCGGCAGCGACCGTAGCCCCGACACTGCCAGCTGCAAAAAACGCATCAGGTAAACGGTCATGCCATGCTGAATACCATTTGAAATAGGACCACGGCGCGTAGATGTGATTGAAGTTTGGCCCCAGCAGTTCCTGATAATTAAAGCTGTAAGCGAAATACTGTGTGGCAGCCTGGATGCCAGCCGCCAGTGAAGTGATGGCCATCGCCGGGATCAGTTTCCCTCTCGCAGTTTTCTTTTTATTACGGACCTGCGGCCCTACAGCGTTATTAGGCTTTCTCATTGGCTTCCTCTTTTATCTTCCAGTCATCATGGGTGACATCCATTACTACGACTGAATCCGGCCATGATGTTACAAGTGGGATCACTATCCCCACTCCTTTAGGGGATTCACACAACACCGGTGTTGATTCTTTTTCTTTCATCGACTTCTTCCTTTCGTTGTCCTTACTGAACCGGAAGGGGTCAGTGTGACCGACTCCCCGACTTTAAGATTGCTCAGTCTCCGGGCGGTGTAATCGCTGACAGGCATAACAACAATTTCATCATCCCGTTTTAGCAGGGCTAACGTTTCCAGCCCGCTTTTACGTTGGCCTGCATACTCAAACAGACCTTTATCAGTAGAATTATACCCTCTATGTTTCGGTATATCGAACCCTTTAAGGCGTTTTTGCTCACGTTCATTGATATATTTTTCAGCACTACTCAGCGGTTTCTTAACCTCAGCAGGCGTTGTTATTCCTCCTGCCCCAGCCATATCCCGTCGCAGTTGATCAGCACGTTCGGCTGTTTTGTGCTCCAGCTGGTCAGAAACATTACCCTGCAGTAACACTTCACTTCCTCCGGCGATGCGAACCATACCGAGTTCGGACATTGCTCGCAGACGGTTTTTTGCTGTGGGCGGCGGCTGGCGTCCAGGTCGCGCAACGTTGGGCTTACTATGTCCTCGTTCGCCATTTGGTTCGGCTGCTCGACTTCTCCCTGTACGGGTGTCATCACTCCTTCCTGGCTGGCTTCCTGCTGTAGTAACAGCATCGCCTGTGCCAGTTCGTCTTCCGCTGCTGCTGGTTCCATATCCGTTTCCGGCATCAGCGGAGGTGCTTCGTCCTGTGAATCCTGGCTCATTTGCCCCAGTAGCATTTCCAGTGCCGCTTCGTTCTCGTCCTGCATCGGTTCGTTCTGTTCCGGCATATCTTTGTCGTCTTTGCTCATTGTCTTTTTCCTCATTCATTCGGATAAATTTTTCAATCCGATCTCTGGTTGCGTAAGGACCGACAAACCAGGATTTCTTTTCGGTGTCCCACATGGCCCCGGCTTGTCGGGCTTTGCCTCGTTGCTCAAAGGGAATGTGGATGTATTCACGTTCGCGGGCCGCTTTTTTAGTCAGAATTTGTCTCAGCTTTTCCAGTTCAGGATCGGCAAATGACACGTTCAGCTCACGCGCAGCGGCTACCGCTACGATGCGTTTTTTAAACTCAAAACTGCCGTTAACGGTGAGTTTGTCTCCGTAACGGTGTTTAGCCATAAGCAGTGCGGCATGAAGACCGTCATCTCCGGCATCGCGGGATACATCCAGACGTTTACCACCGTCACGGATAGCACTCTCTCCCACGCGGTAAATAATCGTCCCTTCCTTCGTTACGCTGTCCGGTTTCAGTCCAGGGATACGGCCATCTTTTTTGACTTTATCGCCATGCAGAATGTTGGCCTCTTTTCGGGCCTGCTGTGCATTCCGCTGGCGTAAAGTTTTCAGCGCTTCATCATCACCACCTGCGGCTTTGAACTGCAGCCAGTCAGCCCATGTACGGCGTTTATGAATGTCATAAGCTGCCTGTCGGTCTTTTTTATAAATGGCATTTGCCCGTTCAAGTTCTTCCCCAAGTGCCTTACTTGCCAGACCATATAAATAGCGTTTATTCACGCCCGGCCCTTTCAGTAACTTGATAGCTGCTCGCTTTAACCGGCCTGACCTTTTGGCGTTTTCAATGAGGCGATCACGTTTAACCTTTGCCAGGCGCAGTGCTTCGTTACGGGCAGCTGTAAGCCGTTGCTGTTCACTCTGGTAGCGCCCATAAAGAGCTGAGGTACTTGCCCCCTGAGAACCCAGCGGTTTGCCCTCGTAGCGTTTACCACTGTTAATCTGCATAACGGGAACATCGCCAAGGTTAACCTGTCGGTTTTCACGCATTGGAGGCGGGCGATCTCCGGGCCGCTTAACGTGTGCAGCTGAACCGAATCGCTGTTTAATCGCTTCCGGGGAAGGTCTGGAAGGTTTCGTGTCGGGTACGGAAGACTCAAACGAGCCTAATTTCTTTTCAAGCGCTGCGCGGGATAGTGAGCGATCTACAGAGCTGGCTTTTACAGCAAGGCCATCGGGACCAGTAATAACGAATCCATTTCCTTTCTGGCGTAACTCAAGCCCATTCTGGCGCATTGCCTGATGTAACTCTTGCCAGTTAGCCGCACTCTTTAATTGATCTGCGCACTCCCTCTTTATCCAGCCAAGCAAACTTTCTCTGCCGGAATGCCTTTCCATATCTGCCGCATTATTTTCAGATCGCGTTTTACTTGCCCGGTGATTGTCGCTTTCAAGGCCAAATTCCTTTTCGAGTGCCTGGCATACCGCTGAACGGGTTTTGTAATCGTTGTAGGGGGTATGAATGTTGTGAGTTTGTGGATGGATTTTATTTATAGCGATATGGATATGCACATTATCAGTGTCGTAATGAACAGCACTGACACGCTGATGATCGGCATATCCCATAGCCTCGCAGATACGTTCTTCTGCAGCGTCCAGAACCTCCTGTGACGGTTTTTCTCCAGGACGGAAGGAAATGACAAGGTGATAAGTCTTGTCGCCCTCAGAGCGCGTGTTACGCCGCTGTGTTGGCTCTATATCATAGCGGGCTGCATCAAGAATGTTTTCCTGATGACAGTTCGTAACCTTAATAACGCCCACGCGCTCCTGTTTGCTTTGCGGGTCTTGCAGATACTTTGCAAGCTCAACAAAACTACTTTTCTTAACATTACGCATTGGGATGTGACGCGAAATCAAGATGCCCCCTGGATTTTAGCCGCTAAAATCATTTGCTCAGTATCCTGTCCATTACTGTGCGTAGCTCGTTTTGGGTTGACTCGATTTTTCCCAAAAGAGTTTTGATCAGCGATGCGGAAAAATTACGGGTTCTCTCGTCATTGGAAAGCCACAACTTAAGCAATCCCCCAAGTCGGCCTAAGTCACCATTTACCCGACTCAGCTCCTGAACCTGTTCAATATCAACCATGGATTCCACTTCATAACCCATTCCAACCTTACGCAGAAATGCCGCTGTACTCAGACCAGCGGCATCTGCGTTGCGCTTAATGATCGCTTCTTCTTCTGGCAGAACTGGCACACGAATGTGCTTGCCATGCTTACGTGTAGTTTTCACTTGTTCCGTCATTTGACCTCACTCGCGGCGGTAGCCGCGTAGCCTCGCAGAGCAGGACTCCCCTTGAGAATCGAAGATGCGAATAAGGGGAGAGTAAAGTTTGATAACCTGTTTACAGGTTAGCTAACTTTACATGTCCTGCCCGGCTTTCGCCGGTGTTTACGCCAAGGAAAGTCTACACAAAGAAAAGTGGAATGTCGTGTTTTTTGGTGCAAAACTGTGGATATAACGAAAAAACGGCGTTACTATGCCGCATACACCGGAAAACCAACGTTTTCCGGGCGGTTTACAACTGTTATCCTGCTTAAATACACACGTAAATACACAGAAATACCTCATAAATACACACGCAGGTTATCGGATGGGAAAAGACTATTTAACTGACCTACAGGAGTGGGTTAAGCAGAAAAAGGGGCTGAACGGCAAGAGTGCAAACAGCGCGAGGGTAGTCTTCCTGGCAATCCGGGAAGACGTCAAAAACGCGATTGAAGCCGGTTACTCTCTTACAACGATATGGGAACACATGCACGAAACTGGTCGTGTTAATACCACATACGAAACTTTTCGTCGGCATGTCCGGCGATACATAGATGAGCGAAAACGTGCAGCTGCTGTTAGCGAAAGTACACCTGCTGGAGCGGTGGTAAAGAAAGAAAGCCAACAAGCCGGACTGTCACCAAAGAAAGAAAACGTGATCCCGGAGAGAACGCCGGTCAAAAGAGAGCCGCCTACGAATACCGGCAGTCAGCTGCCAACTTTTAATTTTAATCCTGGAAAAAAGAAGGGGACTAACTAATGCCTACTGCAGACAAAAATAAAAAACAAAGTGAAGCTGAATCAGTGCCGGTACGCCATGCTGTTCACAGCGCCCAGCAAGGAAAAGGTGGTTGTGGTAAATCCGTTAGTACCGCTTTGCTGGGAATGTACAAGATTAGCAAAGGTGAACTACCGCTGTGCATCGATACCGATCCGCTCAATCCGACATTCTCTAATTATGAAAAACTGAACGTCCGACAGCTGAACATCATGGAAGGTGATGAAATTAATCAGCGCAAACTGGATACCCTCATCCAGTGGATTGATGAAGCCGGTGACAGGGACGTTATTATCGATAACGGCGCTCCGTCATTTATTCCGTTATCAAGTTATATGATTAGCCAGCAAATCCCCGCCCTGCTTTATGAAATGGGTAAACAGCTTGTCATTCATATCTCGATTGTGGGGGGGCAGGCACATGATTACACCGTCGAGGGGTTCAAGGCCATGGTGGAGCAGTATCCGTCAGAAACCCGTTTTGTTGTCTGGCTTAACCCGTATTGGGGCGCGGTGGAATCCGATCAGGGAGTGCCATTCGAAGAATCAGAAGCGTACCTGATGAATAAAGACAAGGTTGATGCGCTTATCCGGTTGCCTACGCTCAAAAAAGAGTTACACGGCCAGGACTTTGCCGACATGCTGGAAAACTACAAGACCTTCGATGAGGCCATTGAAGATAAATCATTATCTATTATGGTTCGCCAGCGTCTGAAACAGGTTCGCGCCCTTGTTTTCGAACAGCTTGATTTAGCAACGGTGATCTGATGGATGATAAGACGGAAGAACTCATTGCGCTCATTGCTAAAAAGCATGGTATAGCACTGGATGAAACCGATCCGATTATGGTCGTTCCTACCCTGCTTCGTTATTTGCTGGATGAAAGCCAGGAGAAACAGGGAGAAATTCTGGATGAGTTTAAATCCGAGCTACAAAGCGCCCTGATGCAATGGGATTACAGCGCGAAGGATAAGGCTGACCGTATCCTTAACGCCGCGCTAAAGGCCAATACGGAAGTAATGGAGCGGGTTTTGACATCTGCAGCTACAGAAACCGCTGCCATAATCAGAAAAGAAGTTCAGGACGAGATCAGAAAATCGCGGTCGCACATAGAAGGGGCAAGAAAACTTGCCATGATGAATATGGCGGCGGCGGTGATCACCTTAATGGCTGCTGCCGTCGCATTCATTGCAACCTTTTACAAATGACTATTAGCCGCTAACTTTTAGCGGCTAAAAAATCCAGGGAGAATAGTTAAATGCATAACGTGTCACTGATGGAAGAAACACTGCGGAAAATGAGGAAACATGGTAGCCAAACCGTCGAGGTAACACAGTCTTTGGAAGCCTTTGGCCGTTATAAATCCCGCCCTGCTTTTCAGGACTGGATCTACCGTTTGAAGAAAGGCGAACGCTTACCACGGGGCCGTTACTTTGTAGGCAAAAAACCAGGTCGTCCATTACAGATCATTGACGACTTTTTTTATCGTTGATAATCCTTATTAAAGCCAAGGCCATTTATGGCCCTGTTTTACGCCTTTTCTGTTGTTAATGCTAATGTATGCGTACATTAGCATTAACAACAAAGGTCTTAGCTTTGCTTTTCTCTTGATACCTGAATTTCAGACTGATAGAGCCGTTTTATACGTTCAATTTCGGCAAGCGTTGCAGACCAGTGCCGCCCGGCTTCGTGGCGATATTTTGCGGCAATCTTTTCCACGGACTCCGGGTTGCTGTCGTTGCTGCGGCGCTGCCGCCCCTTCTCACCGAAAATGTCCACAATCAGCCACTGGCTGCCGGTTCTGCCAAACAGTGCTTTACACAGACGTTTAACGGCCAGTGGTGTTAAATCTGGGTCGGGATCGTGTGCAACTGTCGCGAAAATGAAACGTAGCATTTCTGAGGTCTTGTAGCGTTTTACCGCTGCTGCCAGACGTGCGGCACGCTGCGGGGCTTCCCAGCGATCGTCACTGTAACCAGTCACTTCGGCCAGGTAATCCCTTTCTAGGTTTTCAGCCGTGTAACAGCGGCCTCCTAAAAAAAGTCGCATGGCCTCTTTCGTTTCATTTCTCACGTCTGGAATTCCGATTAATGCTAATGTACGCATACATTAGCATTAACCTATGAGCACGACAAGATACCCTGCGGCCTCGTATAGTGACACCGTAACGAAATTAATTTTAGCGGCTAAAATTGACGAAAATTGTTTAGCTAAAGACATTGCACTATCGCATTTGATGTAATATATTATCTTCACGGTCTGGCGAGGTTTAGGCAACCTCCCTGTAAGGCGGGAAAGCGGAATGCAGCCTATGTAGTCAGATCGCGAAGTTTGTTGTAGCGTGCCTTATCGCCAACCGGCCTGAACCCCGTTTATCGGGGTTTCGCTGTTTTTGGGGGGTAGGAATTGTTGCGGAAAAAAAATCCCCGCATGACGGGGATTCTGTAGCTGATCAAGTTATTGTTCTTGTAAGGCTCAGACCATTCCCTTTACTTAGTGATGGAGCCTGCTCTCTTTGTAGCTTTTCTTTCTGTTCTTTCGCCTGCTTCCGCATGAGATTCTCATGCGCTCGCTGTGCGGCCCGCATTTCATCCCATCCTTCGGCAAGCTCTGGTTTATCATGCCGCACTTTGGCCGTCGCCAGTTCGTGTATACGCGGGCCATGTAACCCCATCCCGTCATGAATCTCTTTGACAGTTTCCAGTCGGTTCTGCAGGCGACTCAGCAATGACTGTTGTTGTTGTACCTGTGACTGCCATTTTGCCTTCTGACCGGGCAGAGCCAAAAACCCAGGCTGACGACTCATCATCTGCTGCAGAACCGCCTCCTGCTTGTCTATCAGCGATTCCAGCCGGTTTTCAAGGTTTTCTGCCTGCGTTTCTTTATCCGCTACTGCCGCCTCTACCGCATCCTTATATTCCTGCTCGATGTTACCGGCGTCAGTTTGCGAATCCTGTAAATGGGATGGGTCATTGATCAACTGCTGCTGCTCGTCATGCAGCTGCTGTACCTGTTCCTGGATATTCACAGCTTCCGACTCTGCGAGAAGATCAGGTTTAATATCAGGCTGCTGACGAGGGGGGGAGGTATCCCGGACCGCGCCGGGATTTTTAAATGGGGTAGTTGGCTTCATCCGGGACTCCTACGCTATTCGCTATCTGGAGAACTTCCGGCCCTGCTTCTCTGTGGCTGCTGCTACCTGAGCTTTACCGGAAGTCTGGTCATACGAAATACTCTTTTCCGTACCTACTTCTGGCAGTTTATCGAAATTTTGGCGATCATGCTTGAAAATCTGCTTACCTACCTGCTGATATACTGATTGTTTATCTGCGTGTAAAATCGGCCCATTATAAGAGCTGGCTTTATCCGGCCCCTTGGACAGATAAAGCGGGTAAATGCCTGGCTTTATGCTGCCCGCTTTATCAACGTTGTCATTTTTCCATTTGCCTGCTTCTTCGCTTTGCAGCACGCGCTGGCCGTTCATGACAAGAACACGCTGTTTGCTCATGTCGGTGTTACTCCTGGTGTTATCGTCAACCGTCTGTGTCGGGATAGGGCTGACTGCTATTTTTATAATGTCAGCAAGCATGGATGAATCTGCGTTGATAACGGCCACGTCACGCGCAAGATACAGTTTTCTCCTTGCATCATCATCTGCTGCCACCATAGACCAGTCCAGGTTCATACCGGCATTTAATGCCAGGTCTGACGTGAACTGTCTCAGCGTCCGGCTGTTTCCTTCCCTGAATGGATGCAAAGCATCCAACTCGCCGTAATAATGCCCTAGACGCTCTGAAAATTTTTCGGGGTCCATTCCATGAAAGAATTGCTCTTTCTCCATGGAGAGAAAAAGTTTACTCAGCTCCGGTTCAATGTAGGCTGAATCAGCGTACATCACCTGATTACCCAAACGCTCTTTGACCATCATCCCGGTATTTTCCCGGAATTCACCGGCCCACGGATAAATGCCGTTAAAAATGCGTTTGTGAGTTTCTTTTAGGCGCTGCTTGTCGAAAGGACCAATGATAGGGCTTTCTTCCAGCTGCGATAAGTTAAGCGCTACAGTGTCGCGCTCAAACTCTTCAAGCTGTTTTTTATCCCTGATCCCAGCGTTGTTGATAAGGGTATCAGTACCCGGATACAGATACGGGTCTTTTTTGTCGCTCATGCCTGGTGTTGTTTTGCACGTTGAGCATGATATTCGAATATCTCCGCTCTACCCTGCTCGTAAGTAATTTCACCGGCAATGATGCGTTGTTTGATACCTTCATAAAGGGGGGTTCCGCTAGGGTCCATACCTTCCAGCCTCAGACTGGCCTCAGCTTTTTCAAATCCTCTTGCCCTGACTGAACTGTTTGACATGGCCCCTCCGGTTAAATTTTGTTTAGCTATATTATAATATTTTAGCCGCTAAAATCATGCAATACTGCAAATTACTTAAAAAAAAATCCCGCGACTGCGGGATTCTGAGCGGAAATTGATACCTTTTATCCTTCAATAAGGCAAATTATTTTCACGTTTTCGAGATTTAGCTCTTCTTCTACACCAGTTGAATCAAACTTAATCCAGGCAAGCCCTTCTTCACTTGGGCGCTTGGTCAGGATAAGGCGGCCCTGCTCCCCCAGGTACTCAACGATAACAATAGCCTTTTTGAATTTATCAGGATCGGTTTCCTTTTCTGGCGTCTTACGGACCTTATCGGTCACATCGTTATCATCGTGGCCGTCCGTATCATCTTCGGCAGCTTCCGAATCGGTACGGCCATTGAAGGCGTCAATGGTGTCTGGATCACGCTTGCTGGATTCTTTTTCGTCCAGGAACTCACGGAAAACTTTCACCGCACTACGGGTAATGTCTTCACCCTCGTTCTCTTCAAGAAGTTTTTGAACTTCTTCCGGGTCTTGCTTGTAAGCCGTTACCAGCTCATTAACTACGGTAACATCACGGATTGAGCCTTTATTAAAAGCATCTGCTATACAATCCGGCAGATCCAGCAACGCGGCGTGTTGGGTTACGAACGCTGGCGACTTGCCAAGCCTTTTAGCAATCTGAGATTTTGATACCCCCTCAGCCAGTTTGCGGCCAATGTGTACGGCAATTTCACGCGCCGTCAGGTCATTACGCTGGATGTTCTCAATGACCTGATCATCGTCGCTATAGTCATTATCGATAAAAGCGGGAATTTGTTTCTTCCCGGCCACTTTACTGGCTCGCCAGCGACGTTCTCCATGGTTAATGATATAGCGCCCCGCTTGCTCCGGGTTCTCGCGAACGGAGACAGGCATTTTCACACCACGCGCTTTAATGGTATCAGCCAGCTCCTTAATGGATTCCTCTGAGAACCCTGGGTTGTCCTGCTTACGCGGTTGTTCAGGATCGGGATCAATCGCATCAACGTCCAGCATCAGTGGTTTACCCTCAGCACCTGCAGACGCATCAAGAAAGTCGGAGAGATCACCAACGGTATCAAGGCCAAGGCCGGAAGAATTTTTTTTAGTCATTATGCAATCTCCATCTTAGTAAAAACATGATCGGCCAGTGCTCTCATTTCCTGGCTGGCTTTACGTGCTGCTGTCTTCTTGATTTTCCAGACAGGGACATGTGAAGCCAGTGCATCAGCAATGCTGCTTCGCAACCCGACAGACACAGGAACCATTAACGTAGGGTAGGCCGTCTGCAGCTCCTGCAGGTGGTTTACATGGCGAGGATTGCGGCCATCTACCTTACTTGGAACCATACCAATAAATTCCAGCTTGCTGTTCATTTTGCGTTTCACCTGGGTGAAGGTGGTCAGCATTTTTTTAATACCCTGAATTGAGTACACCTCAAGCTCAATAGGGCATACCACAAAATCAGCGCTCGCCAGCGCAACGATAAGCGCATTGTTAACCGTAGGCGCAGTATCAATCAGGCAGACGTCAAAGCCACTGTCGGCCAGCTGCTGCAGGTTATGGCGGAACTGCTTCACCATTTCCGGCAGATTTAATTTTTCTACGTTTGCCAGTTGAATATCTGACTCAATGAGAGAAATTCCGCTCTCAGGCATTTGGGTAAAGCGAGTTGGCTCGATCTCGCCCCACATTTCATTCGCTTTAATGCCGGACGAGAACTGTTTCAGGGTAAAAGAGGCGTTGCCCTGGGTATCCATATCGATTACAGCAACCCGCTTGCCTCGTTCTGAAAAATCAAATGCCAGATGAACCAGGGTGGAAGTCTTGCCAACACCACCTTTTTGATTTGCTGTAACCAATACTTTCATAGCCATCGCTATTCTTCCTGTTTACGTTTTGCCTCGTCAGCCCACTTTTTAACAATGAAAGCCTGCCGCTCCGGTAACACTACTTCAATACGCACAAAGCCGTCAGGTACTTCTTGTTTATAGGCATCCCACACTCTGTTAACTGCCTGAGAAACAGCCCCGCGAGAAATATCCAGCGTTTCAACAAAATATTTCTGCGGTCTCCCTTCAACCAGTACGCCGTAAGCGATATCAAGCGTTTGCTTACCAACATTCAGGCTTCGGGTAACTCTTGCAAATACCTCATTAGTCAGGCGTTTTTTTTCACTTTTTTCATCGCCAGTTTTGGCAACGTGCGGGTCATTACTATTAACAGTCGTCATAAAATTTACTTCCAAATTCAACGTCTTTGACTGGACGCCTCAATGACACCGCAAACACAGTTTAGCTAAACTGCGTTTGCAGGTCAATCATTTTAGCCGCTAAAATCCATTTTTTAATGGATATAACGAAAAAACCCGGAAAGCCGGGTTATTTCAGTGCAACATCTTTGATGAAAGCTACTCGTTTTTTCATCTGCGCCCCCCACAGGAATAACATGCCTCCGAGGAGAACAAGAATCCCACTAATCGAAAATCCTGCAGATGAAACAGAGGTAAAGAAACGTGCCTTTTTCAGTTTTCCCTGCGCATAACGGGTAGCCGGTGGCGTGATTGTTTCCTTAAAAGCAGTCATTTCAAGCCCGTATCTGACATCAGCAGGGACAGGCTCAGCTGGATTACGTTGATAGTCGGCTACAACCTTCCTGACCAGATCGATATCGGGTTTGTTCTCCCGGATACTGGCCTGCGCTTTGACGTAATCAAGTAACTTGGCAGTTTCTGGAGTCTGGCCGCTGATTTTTTCAAGATAGGTAACAAGCTCTGCTGGCTTATCATCCTTGATAAGCTGCCTGACTACTTCTGTCGGCGAAGAGGAATCATCTTCTGGCGTTTCAGTTAACGTACTCAACATCATCTTGGCTCCGAAGATGACGGGAAGGATTCCCAATAGAGGAAGAACGGACGTTACACCTTCCCCGTCAAACACCTTAAAAGCAACGTACACAAGAACAATCACCACCGGGATAGCGGTGAACAGTGGCGATGAAAGGTAGCCTGAGAACGCTGATGTGAATGGCATTGCAGATGAGAACACATCACTTGCTTCTCCATGACCGGCAGAAGGTAACAATAGCCCCGGTACATCTATCATAAAATCATTAATACCCGGACTTAACAAACGCGAAATGGCATAGCCTACTCCCGCAACGACCAGTGTTGCCAGCCCTGAGATAAGTAAAACAATACCGCTTCTGCTGATAGTGCGAGTACGTTTATCAAGGGCAGATACCTCCTGCCCGATACTGTCAGTCTTAACCATCTTAAACCTCCTGAGTGATCCCTTTCTGAGTCAGTCTGGCCCTGAGATTTTCACGCATGGTTAACACCTGCTTTTCAGTCTCACGGAGTTTTGTCGCCCCCTCACGTTGAATCTTAATAACGTCACCGACAGTCTGGATCAGCGTATCCTGTACCTCTTTAAGCGTACTGACGTCGATTACAAGCCGCTGATTAGCGCGCATCGTTTCAACCGCATTCCGGTGCAGCAGTTTTGCGTTACTGCGAAGGAGTTCGTTATTGGCGTTATCAATATCATTCGCCAGGTTAACAGCATTACGCTGACCATTCAGGGAAATAGCCAACAGGAATTGTCTCTTAAAGTTCGGGACCGTTGTTTCTTTAACGCTATGAAATTTATCAACAAGGTTCTGATTATTCGCCTGGATGATACGAATCATCGGCAGAACCTGCATGGCCGACTGCTGAGACACGATCAAATCTCCGATTCGCTTATCCAGATTAGAAATCAGCGTATCGAGATCGGCTACTTCCTGGAAAGAGGCAGGGTTATTTCCGACACTCGCTCTTAGCTTCTCAGCCTGCAGCTGCAGCTGCGAAAGACGGACCTTGCCTGCGGCAATGTGGACGCCAAGAAGGTGATGTTCTTTTACCACCTCTTCAAACATCTGCTGCAATGCACCGTTATTAGCAGCCAGGCTACGCTGCGTAATAGACACCTCAGATACCAGCGCATCTATCTGCTCGCGGGTAGAATCAAACTGTGCCGCGAAATTTTTACCCCGTGTGCGAATTTTATTGATAATCGGACCGATGACCGGCAGGTTAGAACGGCTTTCCGTCAGGTTTGAAACATTCACGCTGCGGGCCAGGTTGACGACTTCCGTCAGCTTAGAGCCAGCGTCATCCAGATCTTTATTTCTGATCTGTTCCAACAGGCTATCTGCATAAGCTGCAGTATTTTCCGCAACATCACGGCCAAACTGATACACCGTGTCCGGGTTGCTGGCATCAATACGCTCGGCAACGGCCTGAATCTCAGATTCATCTTCCTGGCGTAAACCAAACTTTTCCAGTTCGGTTGCATTAATGACATACGGCGTAATTGCAGTATTGGTGGCAGTTTGAGTATTCATTTATCGATCCCCTCTAAACTCTTATGCAGACTTTTCATAAGCGCCTGGTGTGCCTGGGTAGCTTTACTGACCATATCCGGGTCCATGTTTGTTGTCGTGATTAGCGACAGGGTATGTTGTCGCCAGACAGGAACCAAAACATTCACGGTTTCGTTGAAACGATCCAGAATATCAATGCACTGAGCGCGGGTAATTTTCATTTGCATGACGCTCATTTCATGCGAAGCAAGCAACGTAGCAAGGTTTGCGATTTTCCTGGCAAATCGTTCACGCGGCTTATCGAAGACAATATTCAGGTCGTCGGCTTTCGGTTCTTCTGGTATTTCGCGTAAATATTCCCTTCCGGCGTCAATGAACACTTTGAGCCTTTCAATTTCCTGATGATGAATCACCATGAGATCTTCCAGCGCATGAAGCATTTCGTATACGTGCTCCATGAAACTTTTCCCTTCACCAATTAAAGCCTCAACATTCATGCGAGCTTTTTGATAACGAACCTTTTTTTCAAGATGTGTACCTGAGAAACGGGAAAACCATGATGGTTTTCTAGCAATGGTCCGGGGATCGGCCTCAGCCAGCGCATTAACTATTTGGCTTATTGAGCCGGATAATGCGGAGACAGCTGACTTTTCCATAAGCGACGAGTAGCGGTCCATAGCATTAGAAGAAATTTCCGATTCGCCATATCTGCTTATCGCATTTGCATCGCTGAATAAGGTCGGTAAAATGACCTCTTTCAGTCGTTCCTTGGTTGGAACCTCGATATTTCCTGCACCTGTCATAATAGCCTCTGTCTTACATTTTGATTTAGTTTAGCTAAACAAAATGATTTGTACAATCTTTTTAGCCGCTAAAATCGCAACTACACATTAAGTTGCTTATTTATATTGAAACGCAGGTCATCTTCTTTCAGCGCGAACTCGATTTCACAGAGCAGGCTTTCAAGCAGGGTATAAGTCAGCAGACCGTTATTCTTTGCCATGCCGTTAGTGATCAGCTGTTTCACAAATGGAGAAAAAGCACGAATTTTATGAAGATCTGACATATCAAGTTCATCGTTATGCCATTTTCCCTGGAGATAACCTGCAGCCCCTACAGCGCCATACAACATGACACATCCAATCAATGAGAATACTGCGCCAGTCAGTGGATCAATATCCGTCATGGTGTGGTATCCAACAACAAGGACGAAAACTGCAGGCATACAAAATGCGCCCAGGGTACTCCAGCCATGTTTCTTGGGGTGGGTAACTGCGTAGTTCTCAACGATAGCGGTTAATGTGGCGAGATCAGCTGTCGCTTGATTGTGGGGTCTGACGCTCAGTGGAACGAAAACTCACGTTAAGCAATTGTGGCTGAGAAAAACCAAAGGATCCGGCGAGGATCCTTTGGTGTGCTGACATGACCAGTTTCTTTTGGGATATTTTTTCCCTGCATGAAGTCCTTTATGTCCTGATCATAATGCCATTAAAAATTCTATGCTATGGCTTCGCTATTTTAGACATTCCCTAACAGCTTTGTCTAAATCCGCCACATAAATTGGGGTAGGATGCCCAGATTTCATTTTCCATACAGTATATCCTCCCTTTGTTGCTTTGCCGCGCAGCTCTGTCTGCTTTCCTTCTGTGATAAATCTCACTAGAATCTTACTCCGACCATCTTCATGAATATTAAAAAGCTTGCGCGCTACGGCATCAGTCAATAGATGGCCCCCCTTGGTATCAAGGCAATAGACAAGGTCTGACTTCCATACTAAAAAGTCTGGATAAAATGAGCTTGTATCACCCTCTGTCAATAGTGGGATATGAAAACCGCCACTGCTCAGGTTTCTGTGCCAAGGGTAACCAGACCTATCTAAAGCCTCAGCAAAAGGAGCCTCGAACTTATTAAGTCCTGAGTACTTTTCATATAATGAATGCTCAAAGTGAGTAGCGTTACGAGGAACTCGAATAACACCAAATTGAAACGGAGAATCGCTTTCATATGCCAGCTCAGAGTTATCATAATATGCTGAAACTATTTCAGCAGCTAACTTATCTGCATACCTTGCGGCAGAACTATGTATCTGAACTCTAACATCAAATTTAGGATGTTTAAGATCAGTTATAGCAAGTGCTCTATTTGACCGTGTCCGTATAGCTGTATTAATCAACCACCTTAACCGAACGGGGTTTGTATTGCCTTCAGGCGTCCACTCAGTTGCTTTACTATCTCGCCCCAATGCGTCAAGCTCGACGAGCTGTGTTGCAATATGAGCTTGTCCCTGAGTATCTGCACTCCCTTCGACGAACGTAGGAAAATCGCTTAGAATTTCGGCTATTCGAATACACGCATCGCTAGCATCAACATGTACGTGATGGAGTTTAACATCCATGCCATCTTTTAAATTAAGATCTTCAGCAGTGCCTGCAGTACCGCTAAAATTATCCACTATTTCAATAGGTGCACCCTCAGCTTTTAGCTTATCCTTTACGGCATTTATTGCCGAGGAAAATACACTTTGATTGTCAACACGGAGAAAGAAGTGTGCAGAATTAATTAACTGATTATCATAATGACGTGCGCCATATTGCCTAAGAACACGGCCGATGATCTGCTCTACTTGGATTGACGACCCCATGCTTTTATCTATATAAGCAAGGTAACAAGCAGGGTCATCCCATCCCTCCTGAAGAGAGAGGTTGAAGATTATATGTTTGAAATTACCAGCCTGAAAATCCTCAAAATCATTCTCTCCCTTTGAGAAAAGATTGACCTCCGCTGGCTTGTTCCCATCCAAGAAAGACAAGTTTGCATAAATCGCAATTTCATTTGGGGGGATACCTTTCTCTTCGACCAAATAACGCCAAATACGAATAGGAGGTGCTTTCCGATGCATGAATGGCTTGGAGTGATCATCTTTTTCGCCGTCATCAGCAATGTTTGTTTTGCACACGTATATGGCTTTTGGACTGAATCCAAGACCTCGCTCGGAAATCTCAGCTTTTATCAATTCTAATCTTTTATGAAGATCATCAAGTGATTTTTCCATTGCCCCGGTAGTGCCGTCAAATTGAATAGCTTTTTTAACCAACTCGGCGCTAACAACTTTTTCACTGCTAATGGCTGTCGTAACGAATAACTGTGCATCAGGGCTACCATCAGCCCCGAGTGCACTAAGTTCCGCAAAGCGCTCATAATCATTAGAGGCTTCTTCAGCCCAAAGCTTTATCGGTTGGATAACAGCCTTATGAAAATTAGCTGGCAACTTTAAAGTCGCACTTGCAAGCAAATATGCATCAGGTTCCAATTCAGATAAAATTTCTGTTTGCTGCTCAGAAAGATTATGTCCCTCATCATACACAATTAATAATGGGCGCCGTTTAGCACCTGTTTTTCGTGCAATAAGTCGCTCCCATGGAGATGAATCGCCGAATAGATCAGCATCTTTCTTATATATATTTAAAGCCCCCTCAGATTGATCTCTGTTATTAAAAAGACCAGTAGTGGCCATGATCATCAAAGGTGTGCTCCCATCTTCGATATGCATAGGAGTTAGCTGAGCTATATTTATGATACGAAAACCATCTACGATTTCTGAATATTTTCCACCTGCACTAAAGTTAGAATAGGTCTGAGCAACTACTGACTTCGCTTTAGACATCCAGAATATTATGGGTTCTGAAGAAAAATGAGATCTTAGTAGGGTAACGGCTTGTGCTAATACTGGTGTCTTGCCTGCTCCTGTAAGTGCAGATAATGCCTGAAAAAATGGTCGCGGTTTTGGCCCTTTGCTAGGGCGATATGGATGCCCAGCGAAAAATGCGTAGCGGTCTACGATTGTCTTTGCAGCATCGGCTTGAAATACTTTAAGTTCAAAATCAGGCATCAGTATCATTCTCATTATTGAAGGAGTCCTGACGCTGGCTGAAACCTATGTGCTCAAGAACCCTATCTGGGATTTTATAAAATTCGACACTACTACCGGTGTATGGAGCAAGGGCAGCATACACATGATAATGTGGGGCTAAACCTGCCTGCCTAGACTCTTCAGCTATTTCCCTGAATGCTGCTTTAGTCAGGGCTGATGGTTTATCTGGAGCCCCCCAAATTAAGAAGAACCCTTCTTGTTTCGAGTTAACCGCAAATAGATGCCGATTCGGCTGAGTAGGTAGCCTTCTGAGATACGACTTTGCTTTTTCTGCTTTATCCCAATAACTTGTGAGTAATAGATCTATCATTTCCTCACGAGCAAGCGTATTCACCGCATCAGCGTCTATTTTTTCGCGCTTTAGCTCAATAAATCGAAATCCCCCCACTAATGGTTCTTTTTTAGTTTTAGACCAATCACCTGAAATCACACGCTTTACACGCTCAGCTGTGAGGGTTTTTGCATAGTGGTCACCTTTCTCAGTATTGCCTTGTTCAATTAAAATGAATCGTCTATTTGTATCGGCTTCTTTATTTAATTCAAGCACTGCATGCCCCGTAGTTCCAGAACCTGCAAATGGATCTAAAACAATGCCGTCCGGACGACACCAGAGTTGGATGATTTTGGTCATCAATTTGAGAGGTTTTACGGTAGAAAAACCATGCCCTTGACCAACAACAGCTGTTAGTTCGGCCACACCATCTGCAGATCGACCCGACTCCGAGTAATCCCAAGATGTAGAGCCTAAATCAATGTCAGTCAGGATTTCGGAGGCAAGATCGGTATCTGACCAGTATGTTACGGGCACTTTCCCTTTCTTTATTTGTTCAAGATAAGTTTTGACGCGGGGTCTACCCAGACCGTCCCGGCCAAACCAAAGAAATGGCCAGTTATTTTTTGCAAGCCGGGCATATGCTTTCTTAGATACTGAGCTCGCGATAGCTCCTGGTTGTTGGCCTTTAACAACCAAAGCTTTTCCACGACCATCTCCTATATCGCGTTCTTCGTACTCAGGTCCCCAAGCGTTCAGCCATATTTTTACATTCTTCTTAGGATGCCTCCACGCACCATTACCAGCTGGGTAATGCACAACTCCTGTGAATGGAGACTGGATACCATAGTCGTCCTTAGCTGAATAACTTTTTGCAGTAAGATTTCCCTCACGCCAGTCGTTTCCCGGGTCGTTGTCTGGATTGGAGTATCTCTTGTTGTCAGCCTCTCCACGAGCGAGCGATGCCGTCCGTACACGGGTTATATCTTTCCCGTATACCAGTACGTACTCGGTTGCCGTCGAGACATGTTTATTATCAGGTCTCGCAGCCGCGGACTTTTGCCAGTTAATAATTGCTAAACGATTATCCTCGCCAAATATCTCATCCATGAGCATTCCTAGGCGGAAAAGTTCCCGATGATCGATACAAATCGCCATCACGCCACCTGGTTTCAGCATCTCCCTCATCATCCAAATTCTGGGGGTCATGAAGCGCAACCATTTGCTATGCTTCGAACCGTCGTCTTTAGGAACTACATCGCCCAAATCAGGGTCGTTGGGATCTTTATCCCATTTGTCGTTATAACGGAAATCCTCTCCGGTATTGTAGGGAGGGTCTGTCAGTACGAGATCAATCTGCCCTCTATATTTATAGAGAGTGACCATTGCGGAAAGATTTTCTCCATCCCAAATCTCATTTTCAGCCTGAGCAAGCTCTTCACCACAAGAATATTTTTTTATAATACTGAAGAGCTTAGGCTTCACCTGTCTGATTATTTGCCACGGAGCTGTTCGGCCGGTGTAATTCATAACGATGCCATTTTTACCGGCGTCGACTAGTGCCGCATCATGCTCTTGAAGCATTCGGACCAGTGCCGCCCTAGGCAGTTGTTCGTAATCCATAATTGCCCTTTATCGTTCATGCTAATAACAGTAGACATAGCTTTATACGAGGTTATTTCCTATCGTGTTCAGCCTACTAGTGACGTTCCATCATGTGTACCACTACGTAGTAGCGAGAATTTTGTAGACTGTGGAACGTGCAATCTTTAACTGTCTGGATATGCTGGTTGCGCCAAGACCTTGTTCACGAAGACAGTGAACTTTAGCTTTATCCACTGTTGGTTTGCGGCCAAATTTAATCCCTTTAGACTTGGCCTCTAACCTTCCTTCATTTGTTCGTTCAAGGATGCGAGTACGCTCTGCTTGAGCTACTGCTGAAAGAATGGTGACGATCATCTTCCCCATCTCCCCATCGGTACTAATCCCGTCATCAATGAACCGGACAGCCACGCCCTGGGCGTCAAATGTTTTAATCAGTTGGATCATATCGGCAGTGTCGCGGCCAAGACGGTCAAGTTTCTTGACCAGAATGACATCACCTTCCTCCACCTTCATACGGAGCAGATCCAGCCCCTCCCTGTCGGCAGAGCTGCCGGATGCCTTGTCGGTAAAGATGCGGTTGAATTTCACCCCCGCGTCTTTGAGCGCCTTGACCTGAATATCGAGAGACTGCTGACTGGTTGATACCCGTGCGTAACCAAAAAGTCGCATAAAAATGTACCTTAAATCGAATATCAGACACCGTATGTCTATTATGGCAAAAATACGATTTAATAGACAGTCCATGCCTGCCGTTTTATGCTGTCTTATAATTCATAACATTTCGGACGGTTGCAAAAATGTTACTAAATGCCCGTCAGGCAGGGAGGCCGATATGCCCGTTGACTTTCTGACCACTGAGCAGACTGAAAGCTATGGCAGATTCACCGGTGAACCGGATGAGCTTCAGCTGGCACGATATTTTCATCTTGATGAAGCAGACAAGGAATTTATCGGAAAAAGCAGAGGTGATCACAACCGTCTGGGCATTGCCCTGCAAATTGGATGTGTCCGTTTTCTGGGCACCTTCCTCACCGATATGAATCATATTCCTTCCGGCGTCCGGCATTTTACCGCCAGACAGCTCGGGATTCGTGATATCACCGTTCTTGCAGAATACGGTCAGAGGGAAAATACCCGCCGTGAGCATGCAGCGCTGATACGTCAGCACTATCAGTATCGTGAATTTGCCTGGCCCTGGACATTTCGCCTTACCCGTCTTTTATATACCCGGAGCTGGATAAGCAACGAACGTCCTGGCCTGCTTTTCGATCTGGCGACAGGGTGGCTTATGCAACATCGTATTATTCTCCCCGGAGCCACTACGCTGACCCGGTTGATTTCAGAGGTAAGGGAAAAGGCGACGTTGCGCCTGTGGAACAAACTGGCACTGATACCGTCAGCCGAACAACGTTCACAGCTGGAGATGCTGCTGGGGCCAACTGATTGCAGCCGCCTGTCTTTACTGGAATCACTGAAAAAAGGCCCTGTGACCATCAGTGGTCCGGCGTTTAATGAAGCAATTGAACGCTGGAAAACTCTGAACGATTTTGGCTTGCATGCTGACAACCTGAGTACACTCCCGGCTGTGCGCCTGAAAAATCTCGCACGTTATGCTGGTATGACTTCGGTGTTCAATATTGCCAGGATGTCACCGCAGAAAAGGATGGCGGTTCTGGTTGCCTTTGTCCTTGCATGGGAAACGCTGGCGTTGGATGATGCACTGGACGTTCTGGACGCCATGCTGGCCGTTATCATCCGTGACGCCAGAAAGATTGGGCAGAAAAAACGGCTCCGCTCGCTGAAGGATCTGGATAAATCTGCATTGGCGCTCGCCAGCGCATGTTCGTACCTGCTGAAAGAAGAAACACCGGACGAATCGATTCGTGCTGAGGTGTTCAGCTACATCCCCAGGCAAAAGCTGGCTGAAATCATCACGCTTGTCCGTGAAATTGCCCGGCCCTCAGACGATAATTTTCATGAAGAAATGGTGGAGCAGTACGGGCGCGTTCGTCGTTTCCTGCCCCATCTGCTGAATACCGTTAAATTTTCATCCGCACCTGCCGGGGTTACCACTCTGAATGCCTGTGACTACCTCAGCCGGGAGTTCAGCTCACGGCGGCAGTTTTTTGACGACGCACCAACGGAAATTATCAGTCGGTCATGGAAACGGCTGGTGATTAACAAGGAAAAACATATCACCCGCAGGGGATACACGCTCTGCTTTCTCAGTAAACTGCAGGATAGTCTGAGGCGGAGGGATGTCTACGTTACCGGCAGTAACCGGTGGGGAGATCCCCGAGCAAGATTACTACAGGGTGCTGACTGGCAGGCAAACCGGATTAAGGTTTATCGTTCTCTGGGACACCCGACAGACCCGCAGGAAGCAATAAAATCTCTGGGTCATCAGCTTGATAGTCGTTACAGACAGGTTGCTGCACGTCTTGGCGAAAATGAGGCTGTCGAACTCGATGTTTCTGGCCCGAAGCCCCGGTTGACAATTTCTCCCCTCGCCAGTCTTGATGAGCCGGACAGTCTGAAACGACTGAGCAAAATGATCAGTGATCTGCTCCCTCCGGTGGATTTAACGGAGTTGCTGCTCGAAATTAACGCCCATACCGGATTTGCTGATGAGTTTTTCCATGCTAGTGAAGCCAGTGCCAGAGTTGATGATCTGCCCGTCAGCATCAGCGCCGTGCTGATGGCTGAAGCCTGCAATATCGGTCTGGAACCACTGATCAGATCAAATGTTCCTGCACTGACCCGACACCGGCTGAACTGGACAAAAGCGAACTATCTGCGGGCTGAAACTATCACCAGCGCTAATGCCAGACTGGTTGATTTTCAGGCAACGCTGCCACTGGCACAGATATGGGGTGGCGGAGAAGTGGCATCTGCAGATGGAATGCGCTTTGTTACGCCAGTCAGAACAATCAATGCCGGACCGAACCGCAAATACTTTGGTAATAACAGAGGGATCACCTGGTACAACTTTGTGTCCGATCAGTATTCCGGCTTTCATGGCATCGTTATACCGGGGACGCTGAGGGACTCTATCTTTGTGCTGGAAGGCCTTCTGGAACAGGAGACCGGGCTGAATCCAACCGAAATTATGACCGATACAGCAGGTACCAGCGAACTTGTCTTTGGCCTTTTCTGGCTGCTGGGATACCAGTTTTCTCCACGCCTGGCTGATGCCGGTGCTTCGGTTTTCTGGCGAATGGGCCATGATGCCAACTATGGCGTGCTGAATGATATTGCCAGAGGGCAATCAGATCCCCGAAAAATAGTCCTTCAGTGGGACGAAATGATCCGGACCGCTGGCTCCCTGAAACTGGGCAAAGTACAGGCTTCAGTGCTGGTCCGTTCATTGCTGAAAAGTGAACGTCCTTCCGGACTGACTCAGGCAATCATTGAAGTGGGGCGCATCAACAAAACGCTGTATCTGCTTAATTATATTGATGATGAAGATTACCGCCGGCGCATTCTGACCCAGCTTAATCGGGGAGAAAGCCGCCATGCCGTTGCCAGAGCCATCTGTCACGGTCAAAAAGGTGAGATAAGAAAACGATATACCGACGGTCAGGAAGATCAACTGGGCGCACTGGGGCTGGTCACTAACGCCGTCGTGTTATGGAACACTATGTATATGCAGGCAGCCCTGGATCATCTCCGGGCGCAAGGTGAAACACTGAATGATGAAGATATCGCACGCCTCTCCCCGCTTTGCCACGGACATATCAATATGCTCGGCCATTATTCCTTCACGCTGGCAGAACTGGTGACCAAAGGACATCTGAGACCATTAAAAGAGGCGTCAGAGGTAGAAAACGTTGCTTAACGTGAGTTTTCGTTCCACTGAGCGTCAGACCCCATTGTGTTCTGCGGTAGTTAAAATCTTTGTCATAACGCCCTCCGTGTTTAGCTATACAAAAGTTTAGCTAAACAAAAAGGTAATGGCAAGAAATGAGTAAAAAAAAACCGGCTTAGCCGGTTTATTTTATGATGCTCACCATCATCAATATGACTGCCAACAGGCACAGTAAACGACATTTCCTGTAATGGCGACTTCCATACGTAGCCAGGGCGCGTATCGCCGCGTTCTTGCTCTTTAAGGGTTCGGCAAAGCTGTCGTTCGGGGCCAGACCAGGAGTAAGAGCAGACACAAAAAGGAAAATCAGGGAATACCTGTATTCACCGGCTAATGCAAAGAGAACAGCCTGCAAGAAGGTGATCACTCCCCACGTCAGGAACACATAAAATTGTCTCTGCAAAAGAAACCGACATACAGCATTACCTACAATAAACCTTCTGAGTCTGAATGAAGTTCCGGCCAAAGCTAACCTCCTTTATTCTTTTCCTGATATGCGTAAATCATTTTTTGGTACGTACTGACAGGAATATTTGTGATCACGCCATCGCAATTGATTTTATTGACATTTTCATTAAAAGAACCATTGTAGGCATTTTCTTCAATCATCCTGCAGCTGGATAGCTTCTCGCCATATTTCACGTCTTCATCGTTGTAAGTTGGTAACAGAAACACCGTGATTAAACTAGCAATAAATACAACCAATATCACCAGACTCTCAGTAAGAAACCGATCCTTACCCCACTTGCGATAACGCCACATTAACCAAATTACAATGATAAGCGAAATCAAAAAGCCGACGCTGATAGCTCCCACAAACGGCTTCAAAACACCTGCATAAATCATTTTGTGTCCCCAGCATAAATGACAGCTGATTAGTATTACGGCGCTTTGGGCTTCCATGTAGCCATAATGTAAGTCAGGGCTGCCAGTACAAAGAAACTGATCACAAACGGCCAGGCTGCAGCAAACGGGCCATCACTCCATTTAAACATCATTTTGAAAAACTGAATGACAACGTTCGCGATCAGCAGGAAGCGAACAGGAATCCATAGAATGACCAGCACCATGTACACCGCACCAATGACTCCATGCATGATATTACGCATGGCGCTCCCTGATGTTTGACCGGCAGCATTCTCGACCGGCTGGCCCTGCTGCGGTTTACTGTCCTCTTGACGAGGAAATTTAACGACATTGGTCATACTGGCCTCCTGCTGGATTCAGACACTGAACCGGTTAGCTAGTGTCCTCTGCGATGAAGCGTTAATGTTGGCTGGCATACGCGCCGAACAGCAAGCTCCATGATTTCTTTACTGATACGTTGATTTTCTTCTGGCGTAAGACATTCAGCACAAATTTGGCCTAATTCAGCCTTTAATGAATTTGCACCAAAAACGCTATGTTTAAGCATGGTGAGACTGCAGCCGCAACGCTTGCAGTGAGTATGGATAAGTGTATTTTTCATCGGAATTCTCCGGCTGCTGACCTGAGTGATTTACCCGGCCTTCACAAATATTATAGGACATTTTGTCCTATCCTGCAATTTTAGCGGCTAAAATTCTTTTCACACCTTCCAGATTTTACCCAATCCGGCATATTCAACCAGGATAGCCCAGGCCGAAAAAGGAATGGGGGTATCTCCCCCAATCCAGCGCCTGACGGTTCGACTGTCTTTCAGTCCGGTCAGTGTGGCTGCTTTGCTTCCTGTTAGCTCTGCTATCTGCATCAAAGTACGAATTTCTTCTGGCGTCGGACAAACCCATCCCGCACCAAAGGGTAAAAAACATTCTGACCTGATTGAGACAGGGTAGGGTTTAGTTTGCATTCACGATTCACCTGTTTTGTTGTCTTCCAGTAATTTCAGTTGATCAACATTGTAAAAAGTACGAACGCAAGTAGGGTCAAAATCCACTACCTGAGTTCCGCGACGGTTGATTCGATAACGTATAGGCTTATCTTCATGCGCCTCCACGCATCCTGAATCGTATATCGTAACGATTTTTACAATAGTGCCAATATTTTTAGCAAACACCGGATGATGCACACTCACGATTTCACATCGAGCACCAACGTAAAATTCCTTGTAGCGCTCAACGGTAATCATCCTATCTTTGTATTCTTTGGGACGTTCCTTTGCCAGCTGCTTGCGCCGTTCGCTTTCGGCCCTCATAGCTTCTCTTTCAGCCTCCCGTTCTCTCTGCATAACAGCTGTAATGCGTTCCTGGGCTGCTACAGCCCATTTACGGGCGATAAATGCTTTAGAGGCGGGTAATAACGCCTCAACCCTAACAAAGCCGTCAGGGAGCGTTAGAGGCGTTCTGTCAGGGGGAGGCGAAAGGGATTTTAACCAATCAGGCAAAGGTTCAGATGCCAGCCTGTCACGGGAATCAGCAGCGATAAAAGCAGGTTTCTTTCTGGCGTCAATCAGGCTTTGAAATACGCGGGATACATGTGCATCAACGGTTTCTCCAGGTCTGACTTCTGAAAGCCTAACAAAATGCGAACGATACCCTGTTTCGGATACAAAGGGAGCGCCTAAATCAACGGCATGAAACGAGGTGGAAAGATACCCCATCATACATCCGGCTTCGACCTTAACCCTTGCTCGCATACCACTGAAACTTTCGATGATAAAATCACCGTGCTGGCCCCACATAGGAACGCTACCGTCATCAGCACGGCAATATTCACTGATAACATGAGCCGCTTCATGTTCACCGGCATTACACCCAAAGAAGGTTTTACCGTTCATTTTCCAGATACAGGCTTCAAACCGGTACACAGCATCATGACGCTGTTGCGGATCACCGGTCATACAGGCTTTATTCAAATCAATTAGCGCTGAGTACGCCGCGTCCAGAATGCGATGGTCGTCCGGCAGCTGCTGCGCAATAGCTTCCATTTGCTGATCGCGAGAGTCATCGCCAGGATAATGTTTGGACATATTAAACCCCTGAAAAATCCCCTGCAGAGCAGGGGATAAAGACTCACTTAATCGATGGCCGCACGGAACAGCGCATATTCTTGATGCCCGCTGGCGTAATCAAACAGCTGATGATAATAAGCACTGCATCTTTCTGAAAATGGCAGATTAGAATTAGCAAGCTGGGCCAGCACAAAACTGGTTGCCACCATACCTGCAGCTTCTGCGCTTAACAAACCGTCAAAGTAATTACCCTGGACAGAAATACGGTAATGTTCACGGCTGTTTGGTGCCATAAAATAACCACCATTTGAAAGTTCATAAAAATCCCACTCACCACCATCGTAATGGGCTTCAATTTTATCCAGCGCACTACTTAAATATTGGCTTTTATTTTCAGGACTTAATTTACGCATCCAGTTATAAGTGTGGTTTTCCACAAAATGCCAGTATTGACCGAAAAATTTCGGCATAAACATCAGGCGTTCTTCATAATCTGTAAGTTTACGAGCAGTAACGATAACTTCATTATTCATCGGAGTTCTCCGGTAGTTGACCTGAGTGACTTACCCGGTCTTCACAAACAGTATAGGACATTTTGTCCTATACCTCAACACTTAATAAAACCATTTTTATTGCTTATATCAAAACTGCTTACTTATTCATCAAGCCCCCAATTGCTAAGGAAACGGGTTATTTCTGGTACGCGTAGTACGTCAATATTGTATTCCTTAGCAAGTCTCAGCATTGTATCTGCATCTATCGCATCACCACCGACAAGGCGCGTGACGAGATCGTTAAAGTATTCAGCCATTGCATCATTGTCGCTCTCGTTAAGAGGGTGTTCGGATTGATTTGAATACTCATAAACTAACTTATAAACGGTTGGGCCAATTTTTTTTGTCATCATTTTTCCTTTTTAATTTAAGAGCTGAATATATTAGAGAAGGCCCGCTATGCGGGCCAGTTTGCAAATCAGTTTTTAATGAAGCGCTGCAGCTGCTGCTTGAAATTATATTCAAAGTCCGGTTCAAAATCCCATGCACGCCAGATAAGAAGATTGGTATCAGCCTCGCGAATTTCTACCTGGTGATCGTCGTACTTAGTAACGTTAGCAACCTTAACAGTTACAGTATCGACAAGGGGAGGGAGGTTCTTAAGTACATCTTTCATCGGAGTTCTCCGGTAATTGACCTGAGTGACTTACCCGGCCTTCACAAACATTATAGGACATTTTGTCCTATAATGTGAAGTGTTTTATTCTATTTCCCGACAAATTCTGAATACAGCAACCACCCAATAACAATGATACATGCAATATCAAAAAATAGAGAACAGTATAAATAAATACCTTCTGCTTTAATAAATTTTGTGAAGTGTGAATTAAACAAATCAGCACTTATATTCTCTTTGAGATCTTTATTCATTTTCTTGGCGTCAATCATTGCGTGAATTGACTTTATTAAATTGTGAAAACTTGCAAGTAATGAAAAAGTAAACACAAACAAATATAAATCCTTTTTTGTCCCCATCTCAAGCAGATAATAAATAAATGATGCAATAATCAAAACAAAGAAAACGGCAGATACTATTGACTGGATAATGCAGCGTTTTCTGTCCCATTTTATAAAACTTAAAAATGGTTCCTTCTTCCAGACCTCTTCTTCATTATCATCATTTCCAGGTAGATCATACTTACCATCTAAAACTTTCTTTAAAAATTGATTACGCTTGATGAAATTCATCATTACCGCAAAAGTTATATACGACAAAGCGGCAACAATCATTCCAAAGTGAAGTAACGGGAATGTCGTAAATACCGTTTCAAAATGCGCATTATCATTCATATAAGTTCCTTCTTATTTTCCAAAACAACCCAACACTTCGCACCATCATACTCGTTACCACCTTCGGCAATAAAAATATGCTCACTGGAATCAATAGCTATTGCACCAGGTCTTTCATGTTGAGGGTCACGCAGACAGTTTTTCCAGCCGTAAACCGCATCATTCCAGATAAGCACTATGCCGCTATCGGCATGTTCCGGGTTCTGTAATCGCCAGCTCCGGGCTATTTCTACGTAATTGATCATCAACCTGCCTCCGCGAGCAGATCCTGAATAGGGCGGAAATGGTTATTCGCTATAATATTTCGGCTCTCCCAACGGTCATGAGCGGCCTGCAGGTTAATCCAGAAATCTTCATCAGTCTGGAACAATACGGCCAGCTGTGAGGCTTCTGCTACGCTGATACGGCGGCTGTTATTGATTATCTGGCCGATAACTTTACGGGACACACCCATTACCAGCGCCAGCTCTGCCTGGGTGATGTTCAGCGGCTTTAAAAACTCTTCTGACAGCATTTCGCCTACAGTGGTTGGTTCTGCGGTGATCGTATCCATATTCCCCCCTAGCGGTACTTATGTGGATCGAGATAAATGTCGTAAGCATGGCCATCGCGCCAGCGAAAGATTAGACGCCACTGAATGCTCACCCGAATGCTTGACCATCCAGCGAGATTACCCTGCAAGCGTTCATAATTATTACCTGGCGGCGAGAACAATGACTTCTCACTGCTGGCAGCGGCCAGAAGAGACAGCTTACGGCGAAGCGGCTTTTCAATGATGGCCGGTATCTGTGCGCTCCGTGTCCCATGCACGTAGAACGCTGCAAGCTCACCGTTCTGGCCGTCCTTAAAGCTACCAATCATTCCAGCGCTCCATCATATTATTGAGTGTTCATTATATCATCAAATACGACCCATGCAACCAAATTGGAACATGGAGACACCAATTTGGCACATTTAAAAATGATCCAATCACGAATAAAGATCCTAAGACGATCCCTTTAAAGCCCTTCTTTCTGGCGTAAACCTTCCGATTCTATAGCGCATTCAGTATTTCGAAGTGTGCTTGGTATCTTTAGCGAGTATCTATTCCCGGCAAAGGTACTTTGCCGAGAGCGAAGCGGCCTATGCTCGCGTAGCGAGTGAGTTATCAAGTAGTTACATCATCCTTTAAGGTTTCTGCTTTGGGCCTTGTTAAGGCCCGGAGCAGAAATCCTTTAAGGGCCAGATGCTTTGCACGTTGGTTAGTACGGCTGCGCCAGAGATTTATCTCTGGCAGAGCGAAGCGGCCTAAGCTCGCGAAGCGAGTGAGTCATTTTGGGGTGAAGACC